>CDZV01035227.1_pt1 | contig 226411 bp, 215 predicted proteins | sample 554851 | NCBI WGS metagenome assembly CDZV01 (sample SAMEA3182090, study PRJEB8094) | gut metagenome | biome: human; feature: gut; material: Stool; isolation source: human stools | place: Canada | collected 2013-03-12
ATCCTATTCTTTGTTCGGTTTTGAAGGTGTAAGCGAAAGACATCTGAGTGATATGCACCATTAGCTCAGCTGGTAGAGCACCTGACTCTTAATCAGGGTGTCCAGGGTTCGAGTCCCTGATGGTGTACCACGGTTATTTCACAAGGATACTTGTGTGATAATATAAAGGAAAAAATGGCCCGTTGGTCAAGTGGTTAAGACAGAGGCCTCTCACGCCTTTAACATCGGTTCGAATCCGGTACGGGTCACCATTTCTTCTTGACAAATTGCGTAAAAGTGCATATACTACTGTTTGTTACCGCTGATACGGTTTCAATAGTTGGTGCTGATTAGGGCGAGGGTCCACCCGTTCCCATCCCGAACACGGAAGTTAAGCTCGCTTCTGCCCACAATACTTGGCTGGAGACGGCCCGGAAAGATAGGTAGCGCCAACATAAGAGAAGGCACCCAATAGGGTGTCTTTTCTTATATATGAATCACTGGTGTCTCCGCACGAGGAGCATGGAACAATGTCATCTTGCGTTTTTGCCAGATGTTGAAAATGGTTGCTGATGCTTTCATTTAGAAGATCATTTGTTGCTTCTTCGATGGTCATACCAGGTTTCCCATGCCCGCAGGCACCCTTCCGGCAGGTTCGGCCTCTGTTGCTTTTGCATCACTTGCCAATTTTCTTCTTGACATTCACCAATTTCTTTATTTTTCCTTTGTCGCGACGCAGGCAGCATGATATTATAGCTGCAACCCCCTTCACCATGCCGCCTGCGCCGTCGCTGTTACAGCTGACTCAGCACCTCACCAATAGGCGCACGGATGGTGAGATCGGCCCGGACGCCGGCGCCCACCTCTCCCTTGTTGATGACCACCAGCTTGTGGCCCCGGTAGTACTGCACCAGTCCTGCCGCCGGATACACCACCAGAGACGTGCCGCCGATGATGAGCATATCCGCCCGGCTGATATACTCCAGCGCCTGCTCCATCATCTGCATATCCAGACTCTCCTCATACAGCACCACATCTGGCTTGATATCGCCGCCGCAGCTGCACTTGGGGACGCCGGTGCTGTGGAGGATAGCGTCCACGCCGTAGAATTTCCCGCATCGTTCGCAGTAGTTCCGCAGGACGCTGCCGTGGAGCTCCAGCACCTCATGGCTCCCGGCCATCTGGTGCAGCCCGTCGATGTTCTGGGTGATGACAGCCTTCAGCTTCCCATCCCGTTCCCATTGGGCCAGCTTCACATGGGCGGCATTGGGCCGGGCCTTCGGAGCAATGAGCTTCTGTCGATAGAAATCAAAAAACTCCTCCTTGTGGCGCTCATAAAACGTATGGCTCAGTATGGTCTCCGGCGGATACCGGAACTTCTGGTGGTACAGGCCGTCCACACTGCGGAAGTCCGGGATACCGGACTCCGTAGACACCCCCGCCCCGCCGAAAAACACGATGTTATCCGACGAATCCACCATTTCCTTCAGCTGCATCACAGCAGGCTCCATTGTATATCCCTACCTTTCAACTTTACAGGAGGTTTCTTATGAACATTCAGATCTTCGGGCTGCGGAAGTCCTTCGACACCAAAAAGGCCGAGCGCTGGTTCAAGGAGCGCCGTATCAAGTACCAGTACATCGATCTGGCCACCAAGGGCCTCTCCGCCGGAGAGTACCGCAGCGTCCGGGCCGCCGTAGGCTACGACGCACTGGTGGACCGGGACTGTATCGACTATCGGGAACTGGGCATCGACTACCTGCTGCCCCAGGCCGCCGAGGAGAAGCTGCTGGAATACCAGCTTTTCCGGGTGCCTATCGTCCGCAACGGCAAGCAGGCCACCGTGGGCTACTGCCCCGACGTGTGGCAGACTTGGGAATAACGTCCTGCCGGCACCGTCATGGTGCTGGCTTTTTCTTACACATAGGGATTCTCCACCGTCACCACGGCGTAGTACTCTCCCCCATCCATCTGCCGCACCCGCTCCCTGATCTGCCGGGCGGCCTCCGCCTCCGTGATATGCTCCCCGAAGGGCAGCACCGCATCAAAAATGAGATTGGTGTGGCTGGGTCCCGGCACCACCCGGAAATCGTGGATGGTCATGCCGCTGTCCACCTGCCGCACCAGCTCCGCCACCCGTCGGCGCAGCTGCACGATCTGTGCATCATCGGTGATGATGGGGTCCATGTGGATCACGGCGTTGCAGTGCAGGGTGCGCTTGAGCTCCATTTCGGCGGTGTCAATGACGTCATGCAGCTCCAGAATATCTCCGTGAGCCGGCACCTCCGCATGGAGGGACACCATCATCCGACCGGGGCCATAGTCGTGGACCACCAGATCGTGGATGCCGCAGATAGGCGGGTGGGACAGAACCATCTGCCGGATCCTCTCCACCAGTTCCTGCTCCGGCGGCTGGCCCAGCAGCGGCCCCAGCGTCTCCTTGGCCGCCTGATACCCGGAAAAGAGGATGAAGCACGCCACCACAAGGCCCACCCAACCGTCAATCATCAAGGCGGTGAACCGTCCCACCAGCATAGCCGCCAGCACCGCCGTGGTGGCGATGGCATCGGACAGGCTGTCGGTGGCCGTGGCCTCCATGGCGGCGGAAGATATCCGCCTGCTGATACGGCGGTTATACAGGTACATATACAGCTTCACGGCGATGGATGCCACCAGAATCCCCACCGCCAGCAGACTGAAGTCCACCGCCTCCGGGTGCAGGATCTTCTCCACGGAGGACTTCCCCAGCTCCACACCCATCAGCAGGATCAGTCCCGACACTACAAGACCCGATATGTACTCGATGCGCCCGTGACCGAAGGGGTGCTGGGGGTCCGGCTTCTTTCCCGCCAGCTGAAAGCCCAGCAGCGTCACCACCGACGAGCCTGCATCCGACAGGTTGTTGAAGGCATCCGCCGTCACGGCCACCGAGCCGCTGACAGTCCCGGCGAACAGCTTTCCGCCGAACAGCAGCAGGTTCAGACCGATACCTACCAGCCCGCACAGGCGGCCGTAGGCCAGCCGTACCGCCGGATCTCCGGTATTTTCCCGGTTCCGGATCAACCAATGAGACAGTAATTCGATCATACGCCGTCCTTTCGTCCGGGGATCTCCAGCGTCATACGACAGCAAAGCTGGTCCAGATCCTCATCCGTGGCCGCCGGGAGCCGCAGCCTCCCGCCGCAGGCCCGGCAGGTCAGATCCACGGCATCCCGGTGGATGCGGATGCCGTAGTCCCGGCTGCCGCAGGCACACCTTACACCGCCCCGGCCGGCCATGTCCTTCAACTCCGACAGCACCTCATACATGATGACGTTGTCGGTGAATGCCTCTCGCTGCTCCGAGCGTTCCTTGTCCACTCGGATGGCCAGCTCCTCCGTCCGGGCCATCACCTGGCTCTCCTCCCCGGCGTAGCAGCACAGCTGCTTCGTCTCCGGGCAGGCCAGAGCGATGCCACGGCCCTCCAGCAGCTCCTGAGCGCTGCACTCCGCCTGATGTACCCCGCCGCACAGGCCGCAGGGTACCCACAGCCGAAAGCGCACGCCGTCGGTCTGTACCTCCAGCGCCGACTCCCCGCACTTGGGGCATTCCATCCGTACCGCCGCCGCCGACAGGGCGAACTTGCTGCGCCGGGCCACCACGGCCTTGCCGCACTTGGGGCAGACGTATCCAAAGCTTCTCGTTTCCTCCATTAAAAGCGCCTCGCTTTCCCTCTTTCAAGTCATATGGTCTCAGTATACGCCATCTTGCCGCATTTTTCCAGTCCCTGTGTTCTTTTGGGCATAAAATCTGGCACATTTTCCCATTGTCAATCGCTGCTCTCTCCGCTATAATCCATCTATCTGTCTCATTTCGACTATTCTTGCACCGGAAGTGATATTTTATGCAGTCCTCCCCCTCCTCCTGGCGGTCAGCCCTGCGGGCCGCCTTCCCCCATACCCTCCCTATTTTTGCAGGCTTTCTGGTGCTGGGCGTCACCTATGGGATGCTGATGCAGGCCATCGGCTACGGCCCTCTGTGGTCCGGCCTGTTCAGCGCCATCGCCTTCGGCGGCAGCACCCAGTATGCCGCCGTCCCCCTGCTGGCGGCGGGCTTCGATCCGTTGGAGGTGTTCCTGCTGAGTCTCACCATCAGCGCCCGGCACCTGTTTTACAGCGTGTCCATGCTGAAAAAATACGACGATCTGGGCTGGAAGCGCTGGATGCTGTACTATACTCTCTGCGACGAGACTTTCTCCGTGGTCTCCACCGTGGAGCCGCCGGAGGGCGTGGATGCCGGAAAATTCTATCTCTTCGTCTCCCTGCTGGACTGGAGCTACTGGGTCACGGCCTCCATGCTGGGTGGCCTATTGGGCGGCGTGCTGCCCTTCGACATTTCCGGCATGGATTTCGCCCTGACGGCTCTGTTCGTGGTGCTGTTTCTGGAGCAGCTGCGGCAGAAGCAGCGCCGCCTGCCGGGAGCCATCGGCATCGCCTGTGCCGTTGTGGCCCTGCTGGTCTGCGGCCCGGATCATCTGGTGATCCCCTCTATGGTGCTGATCTTCGCCAGTCTGCTGATAGGGAGGAAAAAGCTATGCGCCTGAACGCCATCCAAACACTCATCATCCTGCTGGCCATCACCGTGGGTACCGTCATCACCCGGTTCCTGCCGCCCATCCTGTTCCCCCACGGCAAGCCGCTGCCCAAGTTCCTGCAGGAGCTGTGTACCCTGCTGCCTCCGGCCATGATGGGCCTGCTGCTGGTGTACAGTCTGCGGAACGTCTCCTTCGCCTCCGCCGGTCAGTGGCTGCCGGAGTGCATTGCCATCGCCGTCACCGCCGGACTGCACCTGTGGCGGCGCAATTCCCTCCTGTCCATCGCCGGCGGCACCATCACCTATATGCTGCTGGTGCAGGTGGTATTTGCCTGACGGGCCGGGATATGCTATCACAGGGTCGTACTGTAGCGGCACGGCCCTGTTTTTATCACATCGCCGCAAGGAGACGGAAGAGATGCACATCGCTATCAGCGATGACGATTCCCGGCTGGCGGCGGAGCCAAACGGGTGGTCATCACCTCCGGCGGCGAGGCCCGGAAGCTGATGATGGCCCGTGCGCTGTACAAAACGCCCCCTTCATGTTGCTGGACGAACCCACCGGCAGCGCCGGATCCGGTGTCGGAGTACGAGGTGTACCGCCGCTTCAGTCACATCTCCGGCGGACGCACCTCTGTCTAAATCAGTCACCGGCTGGCCTCCTGCCGTTTCTGCGACGAGATTCTGGTGTTCGCTGCATCGTCCAGCGGGGCAGCCATCGGCAGCTGCTGGCGGAGGAGGCAGTATGCCCGGCTGTGGCACGCTCAGGCGCAGCATGATACCGATGCCCTGTGACGCCTTATCATTCCACCTCTATAGAGTAATTTCGCATGACAGAAGATATCCCCCGGAGGCATTGCCTCCGGGGGATATCTTCTGTCACTTTCTTCAGGCGGACTGTTTTTCCCGCCGCTTGCACTGAATGAAGTGTACCATCATGCACACCAAAAATACCACGCTGAGATAGCCGAACACCGGGAAAATAACGCCGATCAGGTCGCCGAAGCCTGCCAGACTACCGATCCACGACAGTACCGCCGCCGCTGCCAGCGTCAGCTTTTTGTGCTTGCGGAACACCGCCTGCTTCTGCTCCATGTAGGTCAGCATGGCCACCAGCGACGCCAGTGCGTTGCAGAACATACTCAGCAGCAGCACGATACCGTAAACCGTTCCCAGCGTGGGGCTGATGGCCGTGGCTACCGCCACCATGGGCAACTCCGCCTCAATGGCCGCCGGATACACCGCCATGCTGAACAGGATGCTGGCCGCCACCACCGTCAGCATCACCCCCGCCAGCGTAATGCCCCAGTAGATCACCGAGCGCTTCTTCACCAGCTTGCCGATGGGCGCCATGATGCCGATGCCTCCCAGCAGGTTATAGGCCACAAAGGTCAGGGATGCCACCAGCCATGTGGGCATCAGGGGATTGGTGTTGACGTTCTCCAACCGGAAGATATTCCCCGTGCCGAACTTTATGCAAGCCGCTGCGGCAAAGGCCAGCGTGGCCAGAACCAGCACCGGGATCAGCGCCGAAAAGGCGCTGACCATGCCGGTCACTCCCAGCAGGGCTACCAGCGCCACCGCCAGCATGAACAGGGCGTTGCCGATCCATGTAGGCAGGCCCGTCATCTGCTCTAATAGCGCTCCGGACCCCGCCGCCATAATGACCACCACGCCGAACAGGAAGGCCGCCGCCACAATGCCGGAGGCTGCCCGCAGCCACGGGATATTCCAAGGCACCAGCAGCCGATCCATTTCGTCGGTGTGGGCCACCTGCGTCAGCCGCACCAGCAAAATACCGAACAGGGTAAACAGCACCGCCGCCAGCAGAAAACCCACATAGCCCCAGTTGCCGAAGGCCCCGAAGAACTGCCACAGCTCCGGGCCGGACACGAAGCCCGCCCCCAGAAATACCCCCACATAGGTGAAGGCCAGCGGCAGCGTTTTCATCTCGTTCATCTTTTCCACTCCTACTCCACTGTTCTTTCAGCGCCGCACCCGCAGCGCTGCTTTGTGTACCATCGATCGCATCAGCATCAATGGCATAATTTCGTTCATATGGATATAGTGTATCGTCTCTCCCCGGTCCTCGTCAACCCCCATTCGCCATATTTTTACTGAATCATTCAACCATTTTCGTTGACGTTCCCGTCCGTAGGATGTATAATGGGCATAAAGTCGGTCTTTGCGGCGCCCAATTTCCCCTGCCTGCCGCCGATTTGCACCGATTTATCTGTTAGGTAGTATCGCTTTACACATATTGATATCAGTCAAAAATTCAGGAAAAGGAGCTGGAACCATGGTCAATCCGACGTATGAAAAACTGGGCAGTGCCCCCTCCATGATCCGTGAGCTGTTCGCCTACGGTCTGCGCCGCTCGGCGGAGGTAGGCCCGGAAAACGTGTTCGACTATTCCCTGGGTAATCCCAGCATCCCCGCCCCGCAGCCGGTGCAGCAGGCCCTGCTGGATGTGCTGCACGACACCGATCCCATTCAGGTCCACGGCTACTCCATGGCCGGCGGCTTCGACGGCACCCGCCGGGCCGTGGCGGAGGATCTGACCCACCGCTTCGGAATGACCATCCGCCCGGAGGAGCTGTTCTTTACCTGCGGCGCTGCCGCCGCCCTGATCTCTGTCATCCGGGCGCTGACCGTATCGCCGGACAGTGAATTTGTGGCCATCGCCCCCTATTTTCCGGAGTACCTCCCCTTTGTGGAATCCAACGGCGGCAAGCTGGTGTCCGTCCCCGCCGATCTGGACACCTTCCAGATCTCTCTGGACATTTTAGAGGCCCATTTAACGTCCCATACACAGGCAGTTTTGGTCAACTCCCCCAACAATCCCACCGGCGTGGTGTACAGCCGCCAGACGCTGGAGGGGCTGGCGGAGCTTCTTCGCCGCAAGAGTACCCAGTTCGGCCACCCCATCTACCTGATAGCCGACGAGCCCTACCGGGAGCTGGTCTACGACGGCGTGGAGGTCCCCTTCCTGCCCACCATCTATCCCAATACACTGGTGTGCTACTCCTACTCCAAATCCCTGTCCCTGCCCGGTGAGCGCATCGGTTACGTCTGTGTCCCCTCCTGCGTAGAGGGTCAGGCCGACGTGCTCCACGCCGTGGCCGGGGCCGCCCGCAGCTCCGGCCATGTCTGCCCGCCGACGCTGGTGCAGCTGGCTCTCCAGCGGTGCGCCGATGCCCGGCCGGACTTGGCGGCCTATGATGCCAACCGCCGCTTGCTCTATCGGGAGCTGACCCAGATGGGCTACGAGTGCATCCCGCCGCAGGGCGCCTTCTATCTCTTCGTCCGGGTCCCTGACGGCGACGATGTGGCCTTCTCCCAGCGGGCCAAGCTGGAGCATGACCTGTTGGTGGTCCCCAGCACCGCCTTCCACTGCCCAGGCTTCCTGCGGCTGAGCTACTGCGTCTCCCACGACATGATCCTGCGCAGTCTCCCCGCCTTCCGGGCCATACGGGAGAAGTACCAATAAGGCACGAAACCCCGTCGGCAAGCGAGAAAGGTATTAAGAAAATAAGAAGCTCCCTGTCAGCAGACAGGAGTAGTTTCAAAAAAGCAAAAAAATCCCGGCAATAAGCGGAAGGTGTATCCATACGACAGGAGACTCCGTCGGCGGAGGGCATTTTGCGAATCGTCAGACGGTGCCATCCTTCGCTTGCTGGTATGCTCTGCTTACCCATTTTCTCCGCACCTGTGACAAGGCGCATCCCTGTGCAGCTTGCTGCCCAGCGGTGCGCCTTGTTTTATATGGCTCTGTGTATGTGCCGCACGCTTTTCTGGAGGCTCTTGTCCTAAGCGCTTTCAGTTTTTTCCTCCGATATTTCAATTTTTTCTTGTATTTTTCGGCAAATGCTCCTATAATAGCTGTATATTTTTTCAAAAAAGAGAGGTGCTTACGCAATGAGCAAGGTCTGTATCCCACAGGGCTACAAAACCCCGTTGTCTGTCTATGAAATGCAGCGGGCCATCGAGTTTATCAAGAGCAATTTTCAGGTGAATCTCGGTAATGCCCTGAATCTGCGGCGGGTCTCCGCCCCGCTGTTTGTGGAAGAAAATTCAGGTCTGAACGACAACCTCAACGGCGTGGAGCGCCCTGTCTCCTTCGATATCCCCGACGTACACGCCACCGGGCAGGTGGTCCACTCGCTGGCCAAGTGGAAGCGGCTGGCTCTGAAGCGCTACCAGTTCCACCCCGGTAAGGGCCTTTTTACCGACATGAACGCCATCCGGCGGGATGAGGTGGTGGACAACCTCCACTCCATCTATGTGGATCAGTGGGACTGGGAAAAGGTCATCCTGCGGGAGGACCGGACGGAGAGCTATCTGCGCCAGACGGTGCGGGCCATTATGGGAGCCGTCTGCGAGACCAATGATGCGCTGGACATTGCCTTTCCCAGCCTGCACACCTGCATCGACCGGGACGTGTATTTCATCTCCACCCAAGAGCTGGAGGATCGGTTCCCGGACCTGACTCCCAAGCAGCGGGAGGACGCCATCTGCCGGGAGCACCACACGGTATTTCTCATGCAGATCGGCGGAAACCTGAAGCGCTCCGGCCAGCCCCACGACGGCCGTGCGCCGGACTACGACGACTGGCAGCTCAACGGCGACATCCTGCTGTGGAACCCGGTGCTGGAGCGGAGCTTCGAGATCTCCTCCATGGGCATTCGAGTGGACGAGGCGGCGCTGGATCGCCAGCTCACCGCCAGCGGCTGCGACGATCGGCGCACTCTCCCATTCCACCGGATGCTGCTGGCGGGGGAGTTGCCTCTGACCATCGGCGGCGGCATCGGTCAGAGCCGCCTGTGCATGATGATGATCGGCACCTGTCACATTGGGGAGGTGCAGGCCAGTCTCTGGGACCCGGAGACGGTGCAGACCTGCGAAAGCGCTGGTATCATGATGCTGTAAAGGAAAAATACTGCACAGAGATTTTGGTAAAAAGCGACCCTGTCCGGCTTTGGACAGGGTCGCTTTCTACGCTTACAGAGTTCAGAACTGGATGACGCCCAAATGCTCCAGCAGAATTTTCAGGCCCATGAGGATCAGGATGGCACCGCCCACCATCTCCGCCTTGTTCTTATACTTCAGGCCAAAGACGTTGCCCACCTTCAGGCCCACGGCGGAGAGGATGAAGGTGATGAAGCCGATGAACAGCACCGCCGCCGCGATATTCACCCCCGGCAGTAGGGCGAGGGTGATACCCACCGCCAGCGCATCGATGCTGGTGGCCACCGCCAGCAGCAGCATGACTCTGGGAGCAAAGGAGGCGTCCGTCGTCTCCTCGTCCTTGGAGAAGGCCTCCTTCAACATATTGCCGCCAATGACGGACAGCAGGATGAAGGCCACCCAGTGATCTACCGAGGTGATATACTGCTCGAAGGTGGAGCCAAGCAGATAGCCCAGGGTGGGCATCAGCGCCTGAAAGCCTCCGAACCACGCACCCACGATGAGATAGTGCCGCCTTTGCAGCGTCTGCGTGGACAGGCCCTTGCAGACAGAGACGGCGAAGGCGTCCATAGACAGCCCCACCGCAATGAGAAACAATTCTAACAGTCCTATGATGGTTCCCTCCAAAAAAAGAAAATCAGGCACGGTATGCCTGACCAAAACGCCCAAGCACGACCCTCGCCATACTTGAGTCTCGTTGTTTAAGACAAGTCAGATGGAGTCCCATCAGTCTGTTGACTTGCCACTCGCTGCCGAGCCATCTACTCCCTCAGTATAAGCTTTAGTGTACCATATCCGGCAGAAATGTCAACCTTTTGACGCAAATTCTCCCTGTCATGCCGGAAAAAGTTTTTGTTGACAAATCAACATTTGCGTGGTATGATACGTCACACTTGTTGATTTATCAACATTCGAGGAGGAGCCACCATGCAGCAGCGCTTCGAGACCTTTACTGTGCTGATTGCCAAAATCAGCCGCAGCATCCGCCGCATCAAGGCGGAGGAGATGTCCGAATTTCATTTGAAGGGGCCTCACGTCTCGTGTCTTTATTATCTGACGCAGCTGGGGCCGCTAACCGCCGGGCAGCTGTGCGACCGGTGCGAGGAGGACAAGGCCGCCGTGTCCCGGTCGCTGGAATATCTGGAGCAGAACGGCTACGTCACCCGGCCGGACAAGCGATACCGCAGTCCCCTGACGCTGACGGAGAAGGGGCAGGAGACGGGCCGGGCCATTGCAGGGAAGATCGACCGGCTGGTGGAGGCCGCCAGCGAGGGCTTGACACCGGAGCAGCGGCAGGTCATGTACGACGCCCTGACCTGCATCAGCGGCCATCTGGAGCGCTTGGCAGCCCCCCGAAAATCACAGAACGGAGAAACAGACTTATGACCAGAATCATCATAGATTCCACCATCGACCTGCCGGAGCAGTACCGCAGGCAGGTACACATCGTACCCCTGACCATCCACTTCGGGACGGAGGAGCTGCTGGACGGCGTGGACATCGACCGCCAGCGCTTTTATGAGCGGCTGGTGGAGTCGGACGTGCTGCCCACCACCAGCCAGCCCTCCCCTGACGCTTTCGCCCAGCTGTTCGATCAGGTGGAGGCTGCCGGGGACAGCGCCGTGGTGCTGACCATCTCCCACAAGCTGTCCGGCACCTATCAGAGCGCCTGTATCGCCGCTGAGGGGCGGGAGCGCATCTTCGTGGTGGACACCATGTCCGCCTCCATCGGCTCCGGTATTCTGGCCCGGTACGCCATTGACAACGCCCATCTGCACGCTGGAGAGCTGGCGGCGTTACTGGAGCGGCGGCGGCAGGACGTGTGCATCATCGGGCTGGTGGACACGCTGGAGTATCTGAAAAAGGGCGGGCGCATCTCCAAGACCGCTGCCTTTGCCGGGGGACTGCTGAACATCCACCCGGTTCTGACCCTGACGGACGGCGAGGTGACCATCATCGGCAAGGCCCGTGGCTCCCGGCAGGGCAACAATCTGCTGGTGCAGAAGATCCACGAGAGCGGCGGCATCGACTTCTCCATGCCCCTGCTGCTGGGCTATTCCGGGCTCAGCGACGCCCTGCTGCAAAAGTATGTGGCCGACAGCGCCCCTCTGTGGGAAAACGGCACGGAGGCGCTGGAGTCCGTGTGCATCGGCAGCGTCATCGGCACCCACGCCGGTCCAGGTGCCGTGGTGGCGGCCTTCTTCCGGCGGGGAGGAAAATAATAGGAAAGCCCCGCCCTCCCCATTAGGGAGGGTGGGGCTATGTTTTGGCAGCCGAAACAAAAATCAGGCGGAGAAGCAGCTACTCCTCCGCCTGATTTTTCTATTCCGCCCCCTCGGTGGCCCGCTGCACCACATGACGGGTGATGCGGGCGGTGAGCCCCCACAGGGGGTAGGGCAGCCCATCATACACCGGTACCTCCGCCTGCCCCGGTGTCCACCGGTAGTCCGGCGGCGCCTGCACCCGGGCATAGGGGAATTGCTCTGCTCCCACCGGCAGCAGGGGATACCGGTACACCTCCGGCGGATGGGCCGCCAACCAGTCCAGCGACACCAGAAACGTCTGCCGCACCTCGGCGGAGTTCAGCCGCAGCCGCTCCAGCGCCGCCGGGGCCACCTGTCCCAGCACCGGGTGCATCAGGGCCTCGGAGCGCAGGTGCAGGAAGTCCGCCCGGCCCAGCAGCCGGATGTCCTCCGGGGGGATGCCCAGCTCCTCCCATGTTTCCCGCAGGGCACACTGCTCCGGCGTCTCCCCCGGCTCCATGCGCCCACCGGGGAAGCAGACCTCCCCGCTGTGGTGGTGCAGGGCAGGGGAGCGCACCTCATACAGCAGGCTCAGACCCTCCGCCGTCTCCGCCACCGGCACCAGCACGGCATAGGCGGCGGTGGCCCCCAGCAGGCCCGGCACATGGCCGGAAAAGGCCGCCTGCAATTGTTTCAGCTCTATGGAACATCCCTTCTTTCATGCCGGCATCAATGCTACCTATTATAATAGAGTCTGCCCGGTGCCGTCAACCGCTTTGATGCTGCGGCATGTGCTGTATTGGGGCTGCGGCCCCACCGACTATCGAACAGGAGTGGATGTCATGGCAAGCTTTACCAACTTCGCCACCTTGATCTATAACGGCGGCACCTCCAATTCCAACACCGTCACCGGTGAGCTGCTGGAGACGCTGACCCTCACCAAGACGGCGGCCAGCAGCCGCTACACCGCCAGAGACAACGTCACCTACGTGCTGTCGCTGGTGAACGGCGGCACAGCGCCCCTGACGGAACTGGCGCTGACGGACAATCTGGGTGGCTACGCCTTCGGCACGGACACCGTGTACCCGCTGACCTACAACGAGGGGACGCTGCGGGTATATGTCAACGGTGTCCTGCAAACGACCCCCACGGTGACGGCAGGGCCTCCCCTGACCGTCACCGGTCTCACCGTCCCCGCCGGAGGCAATGCGCTGCTGGTGTACGAGGCCGCTGTTACCCGCTATGCGCCGCTGGATCAGGAGGCCGCCATCACCAACACGGCCACCGTCACCGGCGGCGGTTTGGCAGCATCCCTGACGGCGCAGGCCACACTGGCGGCGGCCCAGCGGGCGGACCTCACCGTCAGCAAGGCCATCTGCCCCGCCACCGTCACGGAGAGCGGACAGCTGACCTATACCTTCGTCCTCCAGAACTTCGGCAATACCGCCGCCACGGCAGGGGACAACGTGATCCTGACGGATACCTTCGACCCGGCCCTCACCGGCCTGACGGTGACGTATAACGGCGATACGTGGAAGGAAGGAGACAACTACACCTACGATGCTGCCACCGGTACCTTTGCCACCATTGCCGGGCAGATCGCCGTCCCGGCGGCCACCTATACCCAAGAGACGGATGGCACCTATACCGTCACCCCCGGCACCACCACAGTGACCGTCACCGGCACCGTGTAACGCTGCATCGGAAAAAGCAGGGCGCTTGTCCTGCTTTTTCTGCATTGGCAACCAAAGACAACCCCCGGCTCTGCCGGGGGTAAAAATAGCCTATGGCGAGGGGAAAGTAGACATGAAAAAGTCTCCGAGTTAGAGTAAAGAAAAGGTTTGCCGACCAAAGCTTACAAGAACAAGGAGACTAATTCATGAAAGAAGTAGATGTAAGTAGTTTAGAACATACCAGTTGGCGTTGTCAATACCATGTGGTGTTTGCGCTGAAATATAGGCGGATGGAGGTTTACGGAAAGATAAAAGAGGACATAGGGATCATACTGCGGAAGTTGTGCCAGCAAGTGGATACGGTAGGCCGCAACAAGAAAGCAATCAAGGCGTACATAGAACCAGTTGGAGGAGGACAAAATATCCGACCAAATTAGCATAAAGGAATTTATAGACCCGTTTACGGGTAGTAAGAATCCCAAGGCATAAATAAAAACCCCTTAAAGGGCAGCCCGAGAAAGGAATGCGGCCGGCAGACCTTTCGGGCCCCATAAGGGCTTCGTCCGTAATAGGCCCTTATAGGGCCTCGTCAAACCTCCGGCTTAGCCGGAGGGTTTGATTTTTATCCCTTTTACCTTTTGTGTTGATATAAGCCTATCCGCCAAATCCTTCGTCGATTTAACGGAACTCTAAGCACATGAAAAGGAGCAAGGTATATTTCAACCTTGCTCCTCCTATGGGATATATACTATTCAGTTCGACAAATTGAAATTGGCTGATCTATTACTCAACATTGTTATAGACTTCAATGCCAAGGATTTTTACTATCATTCCCTCAAGGTAATCATTTTCGGACGTGGCTTCTGGGTCTATTCTATGCACATTCTCAACTTGATACAGGATAGCATGATATACAACTGTGCCGCCGTCTTTCAGACGCATAGGAATGGGTATCAAAAGAACGATAGCCAACAAGATGCAAATACCTGTAACTACTTTTTTTCTCATATTATCACACTCCTTTGTCAAATTTGAATTTGTCTAGTTGCTTCATTATTTGTATAGACGGAAAAGCCAGCAAATTGTTCGACTTTTCTATATTATACAATATTTTTGTGTTACTTTCAAGGTATGAAAAGATGCCGAAGTTGCCTTCGGCTCTTTTCGGTGTCCTGCATCGGTTAAACTTGTACTGGAATGATGCCCTTGGTATCAAGTCCCAACTTCTTACTCTTAAGTTCCTTGTATGTAATCGGGTCGTTGATGCGATTACATATAAGGGAGTACAGTTCATCTACCATCTGCTTGGTGGTGAGGTCTTTGTTCTTTTCTAACCACCAGAAGAGCATGATGTCACAATCGAGGTATTTCGTGGCGGGTAGATTCTCTTTGCCAAATATAGGGGCAGGAACGAAGCGAAAGAAATTGTTACACATAATTCACGATCATACATAGCAACACTTATCTTGAAAAGAGACTGATTTTTTGGGGGAGAGACGGAAACATCCCCCGCTGTACAGTGAGTACAGTGGGGGATGTTTGCATCAGAAGTCGATGGTGCCGTCCAGAACCCGCAGGTCGTATGGCTCGTAGGTCACGTGGCGGTACTTCTCCACGTCCAGCTTCACGCCGGTCCAATCGGAGTGGATCTCGCCGTTCTGCTTGATGAGGATATCGTACAGAATGTCGTAGGTGATGCCGTCGTCGCCAGTCTCCACGATGGTGGAATAGGGAAGGGTCTTGTGGTAGGTCATGTGAAGGCCCTTATACTCGAAGTGGAAGCCGTTGCGCATCCGGCAGCCGTCCAGCCCCTTGTAGGTGAACTGCTTCTTCAGATCCTGAAGGATCTTGTCGTGTTCCTCCTCATAGAGGTTCTCCGGAGTGGTCTCGGTGTAGTCGTAGCGGAACTGGATGGGGATGCGGTAGGGCAGGAAGCGCTCCACGTAATCCGTCAGCTTCTGGGCGGGGTAGTTCTTATACAGCACGCAGTTGATGCGGGTGGGGCAGGCGATGCGGCCCACTACCTCGTCCGGGGACTCCTCCACGTACTTCACCAAATGGCGGGAGATGTTGATGCAGGTGATCTTGTCCCGGTTGCGCTTCGTGAAGGCGATCATCTCGTCGGCGGAGTATTTCTGCTGCACGGGGAAGGTGGTGTTGATAAAAATTCTGTGGGTGTTGGGAATGGCGTCCAGCATCTTCTGGAGGGATCCCAGATCTGCCAAGGGCTCGCCGCCGGTAAAGACGAAGTCACAGCGGGGCGTGATCTCATCCATGGTGTGGATGCTGCGGAGAATGGCATCCAGACTGAAGCCGGAGCAGTCGGCATACTCCTTTTTGTTGATGCAGAAGGGGCAGTGATTGTTGCAGTCGTAGGGAACAAAGACGGTGACGGTAGCGCCGCCCTCCCGTGTCTTATAGGGATTGCTCATATTGTTCAAGCCAGCCTCTCAAAATAAGTCGTTCCCGATTAGTCTATACCAAATGGCGCAAAAAAGCAAGAAATATCTGCAAAAATAGACTGTTTACTTATTAACAATACTGGAAGCGGAGGGAAATACCGGAGACTTTGGCAATATGAAGAAAATGAAGAGATGTGAGCGGAGGAGGCGCCATGCTGCGGTGTGATGGATTTCGGGCATGGTGATGTACATTCACCTATGTGTTATATGATCTGGACTTTGCGGAATATCCTTGCGAAAAATGTTGACTTCGCACAATTTGTGCGTTATTGTAAATCTAAAGAGGGAAAACAGAGCCGGAGAAGGGAGCTGACGATGTGGAAAAAACACAAGCACCTGTTCCTGTTTCCTGTGGCGGTGCTGGGCATACTTGCCGTGTGCTGGATGTCAGGACGGGTGAGCGAGTTTAACAAGTGGTATCTCATCATCGCCGGGACGGTGGGACTATACTGCTGGGTGTCGGAGCTTGTGGAGCTCCTGCGGGAGCGGAAGAAGGAGAAGGAAGAGCCGTAAGGGCCGAGGAACCGATCCTGTAAGCTTCAGACCGGGCGGAAGGGGAACGTTCCCCTTCCGCTTTTTCATTTTGTGGCTTGTAAAAAACGGCGTTTTGTGATATGGTAGGGTAAAAGAATTTGCGGGGGGATCACGGATGAGCACCAGCTTTAAGACCAGTATGTTCGGCGGCTTTGACCGCAGCGATGTGATTGCATACATTGAGAAGACCGGCCGGGAACACGAGGAGCGTGTGGCGGCGCTGGAGGCGGAGAACGAGACCCTCCGGAAGGAGAACCAGACGCTGGAGAATACCCAGCGGGTGACACAGGCGCAGCTGCTGAAGATGCGGGACAACGAGGAGACCTGCCGCCGTCTGCGCCGGCAGCTGGCGGATGCGGAGGCCCGGAATCAGGAGCTGGAGCAGCGCTGCGCCCAACTGAAGGTACAGGCGGACGAATACGAGTCTCTGAAGGACCATGTGGCCCAGATCGAGATCAGCGCCCACCGCCGCACGGAGCAGTTCCGGGAGGAAGCCGTGACCCGGCTGCGTCAGCTGGCGGCCCGGCAGCGGGAGTGGTGCCGCACGGCGCAGGCGGACTATGAGCAGATGAATTGCCAGCTGCTGGAGCGCTTACAGCAGGCAGAGCAGACGCTTCGCCAGCCGGATATGAGCAGCTTCCGGCGGATGGAGGAGGGCCTGACGGCGTTGGAAAAGGGCTTGACGGCGCCGGAGAAAGCCGGGGAATAAGACAGACGGGGAGCATTCGGCGGGATGCTCCTCTTTTTGTGGAAAATAGCGATTGACAGACAGCGTTCGGCATGATAAGATGACGCTACAATCCAAGGGGCGCTGGTGCAAGCCGGCTGAGATGAGACGTATCGCCGTCCGGTCCCTCGAACCTGATCCGGGTAATGCCGGCGTAGGAATGCGATCATAGGGATTTCATGTTCCGCATTGCGACGCCTGCATGGCTCGCCATGCGGGAATTTTTTTAGGAGGAGATCCGAACACATGAAAAACAATAAGACCCGTACCCTCTGTGAGGCTGCCATTTTTATCGCTATGGCGGAGATTTTGAGCTTTATCAAGCTCTATGAGTTCCCCAACGGCGGCTCTGTCACGCTGGAGATGCTGCCTATCATCCTGTTCGCCGTTCGGTATGGCTGCGGCTGGGGCGCCGGCGCCGGCTTCGTATTCGGCACCGTGACCTATCTCATCGGCAACAAGTTCTCCATCGACTGGACCACCATCATCTGCGACTACTTCCTGGCCTTCACGGCGCTGGGCTTTGGCGCAGGCCTGCTGGCCCGCCGGAAGTGGAGCGTGTTCTATGGCACCGTCATCGGCGGCGTGCTGCGTTTTTTGGCCCACTACATCATCGGCGCCGTGGTGTGGGGCAAGTATATGCCCGATGAGTTCTTCGGCATGACCATGACCAGCCCGTGGTTCTACTCCCTGCTCTATAACGGGAGCTATATGCTCCCCAGCATCATCCTGTGCCTGGTGGTCTTTGCGGCGCTGTACAAGCCCCTGAAGAAGTATTTCACGGCGGAGGATCTGAAGCTGGCTCAGTGATGGCCGGATGACAGCTTTCCGGGGCCGGGGAGACCCGGCTCCGGAAAAACTTTCAGGAGATTTGAAAAAAGTGTTGACAAAACACAGGAAGCGTGTATAATATAGCTTGTTCGTCAGAACACAGCGGGATTGTGTAAAGGTAGCACAGCGGACTCTGACTCCGTATGTGAGGGTTCGAATCCTTCTCCCGCTGCCATAAAAGGGCTACAAAATAGATGTAGCCCGTGAAAACCCCGATTTTATCGGGGTTTTCACCGTTTATACGGCAAAATTTCAGCGAACCGTTTTGACAGATATAAAAATGATGTTTTCCCTTTGTTGGATGTCTTGAACTCTCACACAACCGAATAATGATACGCAAGGCAGATAGAAAGCAAAAATCTATCTGCCTTTTTTATTACCCTCAAAAAAAGGAGAAATCAAATATGCTACAGAAAGAATTAGCCAAACGGCTCAGGGCTCGGTACGACGCCAAGATGGACGGCAACGAATGGATGGAGGTGTCCTCGGACGGCATCCCCCTCTGCCGGATAAAATACAACGGTCAATTTCTAAGCAACGCCGACCAAAACCTCTCCGATGAATACCTCAGTAAAATTGCAGACATTCAGGAAAAGATCTCCACGGTGCGGGAATATGTCGGTCTCTACGAACACGCACCGCAAATGAAAGCCGACGGCGTCTCCGATTACAGACAACTTGCCACCTTCGGAGATACGGTGTTGGCGGCGACCTACAACGAAAAGAACGGCTTTATGTTCTGCACATGGAAACAGAATGCAGACGGCGACTCGGTGTTCTGGGGAGATTACTCGCCGAACTATGAATATGCCAAGGAAGCCTTCGCCGTGCGCTCCGGGCTCGTCAGCAAACACCGCCTGTTTTCCGAAAAGGAATCGGCAGACCTCTATCGCTGTTTGGATTTTGCCAGGGTCAACTGCGAAACACTGACCTATGAGCAGGAACGGCAGCTGGATAAAATCCAAGATAAGCTCACAGATGCATACCCCTCCCTCGAAGCCGAGCCGCCGACCTTTGAACAGGCGTCACCCCCACAACAGAATATGTAATACTATTGATCGCCCTTCGGTTACACAAAAACCGGAGGGCTTTTTTTATTTCACAAGGAGAATCGAAATGACCGTATTTTCAAATAACCTATATGACAGACGCATGGAACGGCTGATGATGACCGTTCCAAATTTTGTGCCGAGAGGCGTGGGTTTCCGTTTTACCGAAGCACAGCTATTCATCACAATAACCGCAGCCACACCCACGGAAATACTTGCGGAAACCATGCGGCAGATACGCTGTCCACCCTTCCAAAAGAGATTCAACGAATATATAGAAAGCGAGGAAACGCCTATGACCTACCTTAATGAAAAGCATCGGGCAAGATTTACACTTGCTGCCAAGAACATTCCCAAAGCAAATTACGCATTGCTTTCGGCACTGTATCTGCTCACTGCCGATCAAAGGCTGTGGAGCTGCTGCAAGCACCATATAAATAACGGCTGCGTGTTTTTTGAGAACATTAAACTCAATAATTGCACCGAACGAGCCTACACCCTCTACTGTGCGGCAAAGGATCTGACGCTCGGCACAAAGCATATTACCGTGTCGGATCTGTCGGACGCCGACCTCGTTCCGCCTATGCTGTTCCGCACCATCTGCAACGCTATGGCGATCCGCCGCTTCGGACTCGCAGCCATCAAGGAGAATTGCCATGATTAAACTGAAAATAAAATACGGAAACAGCCAGACCGACCTCCGCTTTCCCTGCACCGAAAAGGAAATGAATGCGGCGCTCGAAAGAATCCATGCCGAGGATGTCACACCCCTTGAATTCTATGTAAGCGAGGTCATATTTCCCGAGGAACTCGGCTGCCTGCAAGACCGATTCGTTGACCTCGATGAAGTCAACTTCCTCGCCAAACGGATGGACAGCTTTTTCGGGGATGAAGAATATCAGTTTTACGAAGCCATGAAGTTAGAGGGCTTTGACACCCTGCCCGATCTCATCAATTTGAGTTTTAATCTCAATCGCTATCCGCTGATTCGGGATATCGGTGACATGGGCAAAATCGGCAGAGAGTATCTGCTGACGGTCAACGGCTGTCTGCCTGCCGATGATGCGGACGATCCGAAATATGCAGAATTCGGGCGGGAGCTGATTCGATCCGGCAAGGGCGTTTTTACCGAACACGGTTTGCTTTTCGTCGATGAGGACACACCGTTCGTAAAGGATTATGACGGGCAGAATTTTCCGGCATATGTGTATGATCAAATGAAATCACTTCGGTCAAGGATATTACAAAGGACAATGTAAAGCTCCGGGACAAGGAACCTCTTGAAAAGGCGGAAAAGGCTTTGGAGGGCGCTCTGCGTAACTTCGGCGGCAACTATACCGAAGGAGAAAGCAAGAACCTTGGAGAGAAGCTTGAAGCCGTGAAAGCGGCGCTGGCTGCCATCGGCAACGCCGAAAAGGTGGCGGAGGAAATCAACAAGCTGCCCTCTGCGGATGATGCCAAGCTCAGCGACAAGAGTGCGCTCGACCGAGTGAAGGTGATCGTTGACGGGCTTACCGAGAACGAGAAAGCTATGCTCGGCAAGGATGCTCTGGGCAAACTCGATGCGCTGGCTGAGAAGATCAAGGCGCTTGCGGAGGAAGCAAATTCTCCGGGGACCGGCGATACAGGGAATCCGGCTCTGTGGATTGCATTGCTATTCATCAGCGGCGGTTTTGTGATCGGCACTACGGTTGTAGGCAAAAAGAAAAAGCGCTCCGTGAAATAACGGACGGCGGGACAGTCAAATTATAGTGGCTGTCCCGCTTTTTTGCATCTTTTCGCGAGCCGCTCTTGAAATGATCACAATTCTATGCTATACTAATCGTAACCGAACGGTCGGTACTTATAAAGGAGTGAAGCAACATGAAAACAACCGAGCAACAGCACAACGAGCGCAAACGCGAAATGATGGAAAAGTGCTTTGAATGTTATGCTGAAAACGGGCTGACGGGCACGGGGATCAAAGCGCTTGCCGACGCTTGCGGCTGCACAAAGGCAAATCTTTATTCGTATTTTAAAAACCTTGATGAACTGATTATCGAATCAACGGCATACTGCATGGAAAAGGTTGAGGATGACTTTATGGAGATGGCGCCCACCGACCCTAAGGATGTTGTCCGGTTTGTGAAGGAGGTTCCCTACTGGACGGCAAAAAAGCACGGCAAGAAATATCGGCTGATGTATCAGATCTATACGCATCCGAAGTATATCGAGCACGGCAAGAAATTCTTCGAGGGCGTGAACGAGCGCTATACCGAGTATGCCAAGCGGCTGGAGCCGAAGATAGGTATTCCGTACACGGTCATCACGCCGCTGATCTTTATATTCGTCCGCGCCTGTGTGCACTATGCCATGTTCGAGGATGAGTATTATCTGAAAACCCAGATGGAGGTCTTAAAGCAGGGAGTTGCCCTGTTTGTGGATAAGTACAAAGCAAACCAAGCATAAGCCGGTCAGCCGCCGCTCATTTACGGCGCGGGCAGCGGTGCAAAACTCCGCCGTAATAACAATTTCGAACGGAGGGAAGAAGATGAAAACAGGGAAAAAACTACTCACAGGTACACTTTTGGCGCTTTGCGGGGCTCTATTGGTGCTTTGCAGCGTGCTTGCCGCAGGATGGAGCAAGGCGGCAAAGACCAACACCGCACTGCCGGAGGTGCGGAACAACGGCACGGCGATCCAGTGGAAATACAGCGATGAAACCGATTGGCGCAACCTTGTGGCGCTTACCGAGCTGCAGGGTGCTGCCGGAGAAAACGGCAAGGACGGCACAGACGGTAAAGACGGCTCTAACGGTGCCGACGGTAAGAACGGAATAAACGGTACAAACGGAAAAGACGGCATTCACGGCGTTGACGGTAAAGACGGAGCCAACGGCAAAGACGGCATTAACGCCAAAAACATAGAGGTGCAGCGAGCTGAATCCTACATACAGTGGCGTTACGAGGGCGGCGAGTGGCAGAACCTTGTGGCGATAGCCGATATCACAGGCCCTACTGGGCAGAAAGGCGCAGACGGCACTGACGGAAAGACACCGGAATTCCGTGTAAGCGAAAACACCCTGCAGTGGCGCTATGTCGGCGATGAAATATGGCTGAACCTGTACGATCTTTCGGTTTTGAAAGGACTCGACGGCAGAGACGGCGCTGACGGCAAGGATGGTATAAACGGAAAAGATGGAATCGACGGAAAAGACGGAGCCGACGGCAAGGACGGTGCGGACGGAAACACCCCCTTCATCGGTGAAAACGGCAACTGGTGGATCGGAACGACCGATACGGGAGTGAAAGCCACAGGAGTTGACGGTGAAAAAGGCGACAAAGGCGACCCCGGCGAAAAAGGCGACAAGGGCGATAAGGGAGATAAAGGCGACAAGGGCGACCCCGGTCAGAACGGCGGAAGCTCCGGGTATTTTCATGCAAAAGCGTCAACAGGGGTGGCTACTCTTCAAAACCATCCTGCAAGAATTGAATTTAATGAAAAAATAAACAGAGGCGGCCTGATTTCAGCTTCCGGAAATGAAATTACGCTGAAAAAGGGGCATATATACAATATCATTATAAGCGGCTCTCTGGGAGTCGGCTCAAACGCACCCGGGAGCACCGGTTATTATGGCATCCAAATGACAGACAGCAGTGAGGATGCGGATTTTTGCCGGGATATCACACGCATAAAACGAGATGGAACAAAACTTCCGTATAGTAACGACTATCATTCCTTTAACTTCAACAGAATGTATGACGCATCAGCCAAGGATATAACATTGAAATTTATATTTGAGCAATCGGAATACAATACACTCCTTGAGGGGTTCAGCGGCACCATTACCATAACCGCTCTTGACTGAGCCGACATATACAAAAACGGAGGTAATGCAAAATGAAGAAACGAATACTTAGTATCCTACTTACCCTTTGTATGGTGCTATGCCTTGTGCCGATAACGGTTTTTGCCGCAGGTGAGACAAACAGGAAAGTCGAAACGGAACAAGAGCTGGTCGCCGCTTTGGCAGACGATACGGCGGATTTCATCCGGCTGACGAAGGATATCGACATCAGCAGCTCTTTGACCGTCCTCCGCAAGGTCACCCTCGATCTCAACGGCTATGTTCTGAAAATGACCGGCAGCGGCAGCGTTATTATCCTCGATAATAAGAGCGGCATCACCGGCGACCTGACCCTTATCGACAGCAATCCCACGGCGGAGCACAAATTCAAGGTTAACGGCGTAGAACCTTGGGTGCTGGACGACAGCGGTACAGAGACCGTCTATGGTGGCATCATCACAGGCGGCACGGGCAGCCGGATCTTCTTCTCCAACGGGGTGGAAGGCGGCGGCGTGATCATCGGCAGCGGCGCACTCACCATGAACGGCGGCAATATCGTCGGTTGCATAGCCAATGAAGGCGGTGGCCTGTTCCTCTCAGACGGTTCGTTCACCATGAACGCCGGCAGCATTGTCGGCTGCTCAACACCAAACAGATTAACGACCGGAGAGGCCTCTTACGGCGGCATATACGCTTTTGGTCCGATGGCGAACGGAGACACAACCGGCGTGATCACGTTGACCGGCGGCCTGATCAAAAACAACGGCAGATACGCTATCAATGCTGCGTATATGACCACAATTTACGCCAACGGCGGCGAGGTATACGGTGGGGTTCACCTAAATCAGGCATGTAAGATCACCTGTCTTGCAGAAGATAACGGTATTACCGCCTTCAAAGGCAAGACGGTGATCGGCGGAACTTCCAGTGTAAATCCAAGCCATGTTGACTGGGGCCTCTTCTACGGCGGTCTGTATATTTACGGCAATACGACCGGCGTCATCGTGACCTACAAGGACGGCGACAGTGAATACGCAAAGCAGGTTCTGCCCTCCGGCACCCTCGCGACGCGTCCTGATGCTCCCGCCGCCACACCGGGCTATACCTTCGGTGGCTGGAACAAGGCCGACGGCACGGCGTGGGATTATGCAAGCGATAAAGTCACCGATAACATAACATTGTATGCAAAATGGGCAGCGAACACCTACACGATTACCTTCGACACCGCCGGCGGCAGCGAGATTGCGCCCATTACGCAAGACTACGGCACGGCGATCACCGCCCCTGCCGACCCGACAAGAGAAGGCTACACCTTCATCGGCTGGGATAAGGCAATTCCCACGACCATGCCTGCCGAGAATATAACGCTCAAAGCACGGTGGAAAGACACCGAAAAGCCCACGGGCGAAATTATCATAGGTACAAATAAATGGAATAGCTTTTTGAATAAGCTTACCATCGGCTTGTTCTTTAAGGACACTCAAGAGGTAACGATAAACGCCTCTGATAACAGCGGAATTGTATTTGTATCATATTTGATAACGGATCAGGATCTCTCCAAGGCGGAGCTTCAAGCTCTCGTATTCAGCGGGTACGATGAGCCGTTCCGCATAGACCCAAGCGGGGAATATATCGTTTACGCAATGCTCGTTGACGAGAGCCTGAACATAACATACCTTCGCTCCGACCGCGTAACGCTTGACAATGTTCGGCCGGTGATCTCCGGCATTGAGGACGGAAAGACTTACTGCGAGGCGCAGACGGTCACCGTTGACGAAAAGTATGTGGGCACCGTCACCGTAAACGGCACAGAGGTCACGCTTGACGAAACCGGCAGCTTTACCCTCTCTCCCGCAGACGGCGAGCAGAAGATCGTTGTCACCGACAAGGCGGGCAATATTGCCGAAATGACCGTGACGGTCAACGACGGGCATACCTATGGTGAATGGGTATCGAACGGCGACGGCACGCACACCCGTCAATGCACGGTGGACGGCTGCAACGGGCTTGAAACAAAGGATTGCTCCGGCGGCAAGGCAACCTGCGCCGAAAAAGCGGTATGCGAGGTCTGCGGCAAGGCTTACGGCGAGCTTGACCCGAAGAACCACACCGACTTAAAGCATTTCCCGGCCAAGGCGGCGACCGAGGATGCCGAGGGCAACATCGAGTATTGGTACTGCGAAGGCTGCAATAAGTATTACAGCGACAAAGACGGCACCAAGGAGATCAAAAAGGCCGACACCGTAACGGCGAAGCTGCCGAAATCTCCCCCCACCGGCGACACAAGCAACCTTACTTTGTGGATTGCCCTGCTGCTTGTCAGCGGCGGTGTTCTGACAGGTGTAACGGTATTTGATAAGAGGAAAAGGCATTCCGTCAAATAATCAGAGATAAGTAATAATTAACGATCCATCACGGAAACATCGCAAATACGGCACAGAGGGCATAAAAACCGCTGTGCCGTATTTCTTTCCTTGGCGACTGTTTTTGAAAAATAAGCAATTTCTCGGTCATAACCCAACAATTTTTTGCCGGATTCCATGTATACTGTGTATATCACACTTATGCACTCTTCACTTTTGCCCCGGCAGCGGATACACTGATATCAACAGATACCAAATACAGCGAGGTAATTCTGAAAACAAGGAGAAGTCCCTAACAATCATGTACATAAGCGAAACGCAACACCCAAGGCCGTCTTAACAAAACGGTTTTTATATGCACGCCCTCATGCGGCTGTACTATGCCTTAAAGCATAGCGCAGTCGCTTTTTTGTTTTCCCGAATACCGTAACAGGAGGTGACCGCGATGTTTAGCCTTGCAGAATCAATCGACGAAGCTCAACACAACGCAGTGCCATAAAAAGCGGCGCCCTGCCGTTTTCAAGCGACAAGGTGAAAGAATGAAAAAGAATACAGGAAAGAAACAGGTGTTGAAATAGCAAAGGCTGTCTTTGCGCAAACACACAGACACCTATATTTTTTTGACCTCTGCGGTCAACAGAATTCCATACGATATCTGCAAAAGACCAACGATAAATCTGTTATTTCGGAATATCAAAGTGGCTTGGCTTTCTGCGTTTGTATAAACGGCGGCGTACTGTCGAAGTTTGCGGTAGGCTGTCGAAGCCCTCCGTATCAATCGTTTTTGACCTAACAAAAAAACGATTGAACGGAGGTACATAAACTTGAAAAAACTGAACCCTAAAAAGGTTTTTATTATAGCCGACGGCAGCTATCGGGAAATTACTCCCGCGGAGCATGAATTTCGGAAAGAAGCCGATGCAGGCTACCGAGAAAAGAAATTCATCGGCCTGCACAGCATGATCATGGAGGTGAGTGAAAAGGAATACATTGAATTCTACCGCAACAAACGGCGACAGAAATATCTCGACGAGCAGCGCAGGGATAACGGCGATGTTTCGTATGACGCCTTGAACAGTGATGAATCGCCATCGGCGGTACGCAGGAGGATATTGCAGATACTGCCAGCTTTACAAAGAAGCTGACGGTGGATAAGGACACGACGATCGCCGTGAAGTTCATAAGAGTGTACACCGTTACCGTCACCTACGACAGCCAGCACGGAACGGTGGAAACCGACCCCGCAGCGCAGGGCGGCGAGGTGGAAGCAGTCCTCGTGAAGCAGGGCGGCACCCTGACGATAAAGGCCACTCCCAACGAAAACTACCGTGTCAGCGAGGTGGAGATCGACGGCAAAGCGGAAAGCTTTGATGACAATCGATATGTAAAGGGTACTCCCTTCACACGGGATATCAAGAACATTACTGCGCCCCACACCATCAAGATCACCTTTGCTCCCACGCTGCAGACCATCACGGTAATCTCCGGCAAGCATGGCATGGTGAAGGTGGAGGGTTCGGGGAAGGTGAACTATAACGGCAGCGTCGACCTCATCATCACGCCGAAGGACGGCTATATCATCGACACCATCACGGTAGACGAAGCCGATGTGAAGGCCAACGTGAGAAGAACGGCGGAGAAGTCGTATAAGCTGCCTCTGACGGAAGTCCAACGGGATACGAAGGTGACCGTCACCTTTACGGCGTGCCCCCAGATCGGCACCAACGACCTCACTGCGCTGGGGGGCATCACTTGGAACTCCGGCAATGCCATCCGCCGGGATGGCGCCACCTTCGTCTTTGCAAACAATGCAGCGGTCCAGTTTTCTGCTGCCGCCGATGAGACTGGCAGCGAGACCGGGATCAAGGGCATCCAGCTGATTTTTGCCGACGGAACGACCTCCGGCGGCTACGATGCGGAGACCGCCTCCTTTACGCAGCCGGCGGCCATTCAGGAAACCAAGACCATTCAGGCCATCCGGGTATTCTACGGCGAGACGGAGATCCGTGTGGCACAGCTGGCAGACAAGAAGCTGGAGGGCCTGAAGATCGTCGTGGATACGACGGACCCCAAGCTGGGGCTGGCGCTCGAGGCGGCCAACACCAACGGCTACTACAACAAGAGTTTCACCGCCACGGTGAAGAGCATCATCGATCCGGACGACTACTCCGGTATCCAATCCGTGGAGTACTGGGTGGTAAAGGACCGCACCGAGACGGAGCAGGGGACCGAGACCCAGCGGGAGATGCTCTATACCTACACGAAGGGCGGCGATATCCTGCAGGAGCTGAAGGAGCTCTCCTTCACCGTGGATGCCGGGAAGAACAACAGCGACAATGTTGTGATCTATGTGCAGGTCACTGACCGGGCCGGCAATGTGTCCAAGCCAGAGGAGAAGGCAGTGAAGATCAACTCCACACCTCCTACCATCGAGATCAAGTTCGGAGATGAAAAGCCCGTCAATGTGGTGGAGGAGAACGGCACTGAGCGGGGCTACTACAAAGCTGCCCGCACCGCCACTGTGACCATCACCGACAGAGCCAGTACTCAGGCTCTCGATGCGGTCACGTTCGATATCAAGGATACAGTGGGCAACGACGTGCGCAGCAAGGTCAAGATTACCGATTGGAGTAATGCTGTTGACCCGGAGACGAAGCTTCCTGACCCGGATAAAGTTTCCTGTGACGTGACCTTCTCTGAGGATGCCAATTACATCTGGTCCATCTCCTACACCAACAGGGCCGGTCTGTCCGCCATTGCTGACAAGGACCAGACGAAGAGCGTAAACGCCACCACCATTGGCGAGACCCCCTACTGCTTCACCGTGGATAAGAATGCCCCCACCGGCACCATCACCGCCAACACCTATGTGGTGGGAGGAAAGGATCCCACTTCTTCCCCTGTATGGACAGCGCTGATCGGCAGCGAGAACCTGACCTTTGGCGTTTGGGCCAATGATAAGATCGTCATTACCCATAACGAAGGGGACGAGACCTCTCCCATCAAGAGCACGGAATACTTTGTCCAGAAATTCCAGACCGACAGTGAAGGGAAGAAGGCGCTGACAGTCAAGGAGCTGGCGCAGCAGAAGTGGACCGCTATAGGCAAAACCACGGAATTTACACCCAACCAGCAGCTTGTGGTCTATCTGAAGATCACGGACATGGCCGGCAATGTCACCTACCTCAGCACCAACGGTCTGGTGGTGGACAACAAGAACCCTCACGAGGAGTTTACGGCCCCGGAGATCGTAAAGGAGTCCGGCCTGACCAACAACAAGATTTATAACGGCGATGTGCCGGTGGTGGTGTCGGCAAACGATCCCGTGGAAAACGGCGTGTATTCCGGCCTGAAGCAGGTGACCTATACGGTCTATAACGGGACGGTCTATAACGAGAAAGATGTGACCCAGCAGGGCGTGCTCTATAGCTGGGACGGCAACACTCCCCCCTGCCAGTTCAAGAAGGACATGGGCTTTACTGTGGATGCGAAAAAGAACAACAGCAACGATGTCCACATCCTGCTGACCGCCGAGGACAACGCAGGCAATGTCACGTCCATGGAGTATTCCATCAAGATCGATATCACGAAGCCTATCATCAATATCGAATATGACAACAATGCGGCGGACAGCGGCACCTTCTTCCGGGAGAGCCGCCGGGCCAACGTCACGGTGAAAGAGCGCAACTTCGACGACAGCCGGGTGAACATCACCCTCCGGGCCACCGATGACGGCGCAGATATTGCGCTGCCCACGGTTAGCAAGTGGACCTCCAGCGGCGACCTCCATACGGCCACCATCGAATACACCGCTGAGGGGGACTACACCTTCGACATCGACGTGACGGATAAGGCGGGCAACCCCAACGAGCCGGTGCACTATGCCGACGGTACCGTCGCTCCGACGGCCTTCACCATCGATAAGACCCGCCCCACCATCAGCGTCACCTATGACAACAACTCCGCCTTGAACGGAAACTACTACAACGCAAACCGCACGGCCACCGTTGTTGTCACGGAGCACAACTTCGACGCCAGCCGGGTGAACATCACCCTCCGGGCCACCGACGACGGCGCAGATATCGACCTGCCCACGGTCGGCGGCTGGACCTCCAGCGGCGACCGCCATACGGCCACCATCGCCTATCAGCGTGACGGCCTGTACACCTTCGACATCGACGTGACGGATAAGGCGGGCAACACCTCCGCCGACTTCACGGAGCAGACCTTCTATGTGGATACCACGGCTCCCACGCTGGAGATCACCGGCGTAGCCGACCGCTCCGCCAACAACGGCGACATCATCCCGGTAGTGTCCTATTCCGATACCAACTACGATGATGCACAGGTGAGCATCACCCTCACCGGCGCCATGCGCAAGGGCGTTGCGCTGGACGGCTCCTATGCCGACCAGCACAACGGCAAGGTCTTTACCTTCAAGAATTTCGCCAAGGAGAAGGAAGTAGACGATATCTACACGCTGGCGGCCACCCTGACGGATAAGGCGGGCAACACCACGGAAAAGACCATTTTGTTCTCCGTCAACCGCTTCGGCTCCACCTATGCCCTCAGCGCCGCCACGGAGCAGCTCAACGGCTCCTACGTCCAGACGCCGCAGGATGTGGTGGTGACGGAGACCAACCCCGACGCCCTCCAGAACATCCGCATCACGATCTTCAAGAACAATCAGACCATCATCCTGCAGGAGGGTACGGACTACCGCATCGAGGTGCGGGGCGGCAATGGTCAGTGGTATGAGTACATCTACACCGTGCTGGCCAAGAACTTTGCCGATGACGGCGTCTATCGCCTGACCTTCTACTCCGAGGATGCTGCGGGCAACATAGCGGAAAACACGCTGGACACCAAGAAACAGGAGATCGGCTTCGGCGTGGATAAGACCAAGCCCAACATGGTCGTGACCAATCTGGAGAGCGATACCACCTATCCTCTGGAGAACCTCACGGTGAGCCTGTCCGCCGGAGATAACCTGCTGCTTCAGTCCGTGGTGGTGTATCTGGACGATTACAGCAAGGCCTACAAGACGTGGACAGCAGAGGAGATCGCCGCCATCGTGGCGGACCAGGGCGAGTTCACCTTCGATATTCCGGGCGATTCCACCGGAGCACATCAGGTGAAGATCGTCTGCACCGACGCCGCCGGCAACGAGCAGACGGAGGAGATCACCAACTTCTACGTCACCACGAACCTGTTCGTGCGCTACTACAACAATAAGCCGCTGTTCTTCGGCTCCATCGCCGCTGTGGTAGTGATCGCCGGTGTGGTGATCGCTCTGGCCGCCGGCAAGAAAAAGAAGAACGACAAAGAGAAGTAAGACCTGACCCGGCATAAGCCGGCATCAAAGCCTCCGGCCCCGGCCGGAGGCTTTGATGGTTTCGGATGATAAGGAGGAAGGAAAATGCCAGAGAATTTGATCGAGCACTTTGAGGACACGCTGCACCGCTGCGAAAGCGAAGCACTGCGGGACGCTACCCGTCAGGCCATGGAGGGGACCAAGGTCTACCGGGAAGATTTCAGGGTCCAACAGCCGCTCATGCCCCGGTATGAGCGGCGCATCACGGTGGAGGATACCACCACCTTTGCGGCGGCTGCCCGCTTCGGGAATCAATATGGCGTGGCTGTGCTGAACTTTGCCAATCCGGAGGTCCCCGGCGGTGGCGTGAAAAACGGTGCCACGGCGCAGGAGGAGTGCCTCTGCCGCTGCAGCAATCTCTATCCGTGTCTGACCAATACACCCGGCGTATATGACGACTTCTATCAGTATCACTATGAGCACGGCCGGTATCTCTACTCCGACCGCCTGATCTACACCAAGGGTGTGACCGTATTCAAAAACGAGGATCTGAGCCTGAAGGAGCGGAACCAGTGGTTTCGTGTGGATGTGATCACCTGCGCTGCACCCATCCTATTCATGCTGCCGCATACGAATTCCGCCGTGCTGGGGGATCTGTTCCGTTCCCGTATCCGCAACATCTTCAATGCCGCCATAGATAACGACATTCGGGTGCTGATCTTAGGTGCCTTCGGCTGCGGAGCCTTCAAGAATCCGCCGGAGATCGTGGCGCAGGCCTTTCGGGATGTTCTGCTGGAGGAGCACTACGATACCTGCTTCACAGATATCGTCTTTGCCATCAAAAGCAGCAACGGCAACGATCCCTTTAAGCCGTGTCCGAACCTGATGGCCTTCCAGCTCGCCTTTGACGGTCTCTCTGCCGAGGCTGCCAAGCTCCGCTTTTCCGGCCCCATGTGGCTGGTGGACGATGCGCCTACCCCGGAGAAAATACGGCAGGAGGAGCTTTCCCAGTGGAAAACGACAAACCTCTATCGAGGCAAACAATTTTCCGTCTTGGGAGACTCTGTCAGCACACTGGAAAACTATAATCCGCCGGATCACAGCGTCTTCTACAAAGGCGACGTCTGCAGCCAGACGGGGGTCTATACCATGGCGGATACATGGTGGGGGCAGGTCATCGACTTCTTCGGCGGTGAACTGCTGGTCAATGACTCCTGGTCCGGCAGTCGGGTGACAAAGCTGCCGGGGCAGCATGAGCTGTTCCCCTCCGGGTGCAGCGATCAGCGGACCAGCCATCTGCATATGCGGGGTGTCCGGCCGGATGTGATTTTGGTCTATCTCGGCACCAATGACTGGGCGAACGCCGTCCGGCCCATGGAGGACAGCGGAGTGTCCGACGAGTGGTATTCTGTGTTCGAGACGGCCTACCGGCGAATGCTGCAAAAGCTGCGGGTCAATTATCCGGATGCCGAGCTCTGGTGCTGCACACTCTGCTCCACTTATATGAGTACCGATCCGGCCTTTGCGTTTCCGGAGAGCGTAGGCGGTATCTCCATCGAGGTATATAACGATATCATCCGCCGCACGGCAGTGCTGGAGGGCGGCAGGCTCATCGATCTGTATGCCTATCACCTGCCCTATGATGCCATCGACGGCTCTCATCCCACCAGGACCGGCATGGAGCGGCTCGCAAAGCTTGTCTTGCGTGAGATGCTGGGCAAAGAGGCCGATGCAATTCTCGATTGCAGGGATGGACAGCATGAATACATGGCTTTTGAAGAAGGTACCGATGAAACCAGATACGTATGCAGCTGCTGCGGAAAGTTGCTGACCGTAAAAAACTGGAAGCTGTTGACGCAGAAGGAGCGCCGACCCGTACCGGATGACTCGGAATATGTGATGCTGCCGCCGGATACCACGGTGGTCCTGTATTCCGATGTACTCCCCCTTACGATCCCAAGCACTGGCGAAAAGCTGCGGATCAAAAAGCCGATGGTAACGGTAGGCAGAGCGTCTGACAGTGACGTCCGCCTGAGCGCACGGACCGTGGCACGGAGGCAGGCGGCCTTTTTCTATGAGCGGGAAATTTGGTTTGTGCGAGACAATTTTTCTACCAATGGTACGTGGATAAACGGACGTAAGCTCATACCGGGAAAGAAGTATCAGCTTGCGGCCTATGATGAGATCGGTTTTGCAAGGACTGAGAAGGTCATATTTGACCTGCGGAATGAGTCGTACACACCTCCCCGGCAGGAAACGCCGCCGAGTCCAATGGGCGATTTTGCAGGGGAAAAGCGGATAGGGGAGTATGAGATTATCCGGACACTTGCCCCGTTGAGCGTAAAGGACGTTTATTTGGCGAAAAGCTCCCGTACGGATAAGCTTGTGGTGCTGAAGCCTTGCCGAAAGGATGATCGTCCCGCCCAAAAGGCCATCCGTGAGCTGCTCCTGAAGGAAGCTGACCTCCTCCGGCAGCTGGATCACCCGGCCATTCCAAAGCTGGTAGAGGTTCTGGAGGATGAGGAGACCCTCTGCGTGGTCCGGGAATATTTTGATGGCGAGACACTAGAGAGCGTCATGGCCAGAGAAGGGACTCAGGATCTGATCCAAGTGGTGGATTGGGCATGGCAGCTATGCGATGTGCTGCGCTATCTGCATGAGAGAAATTATGTCTACCGTGACATGAAGCCGGGAAATATCCTGCTGCGGCCCGATGGCCGTCTTGCACTGATCGATTTCGGCACGATGCGTGTCTATAAACCCGGCAAAGCGGGGGATACTGTCTGTCTGGGTACACGGGGCTATGCCGCCCCGGAGCAGTTCGGCGGTATGGGACAGACCGATGCCCGGACAGATATCTACGGTCTGGGGGCCACGCTCTATTATTTGGCGACCGGCTGTAACCCCGGTGTGCCGCCCTATGAGATAGGCTGCATCCATGCAATGTATATCGACGGCTTCCCGCATCAGTTGGGTGACTTGATCCAAAAGTGTGTGCAGCCCGACCCGGTGAGGCGCTTCCAATCCTGCCGGGAGCTGATGGAGGCACTGGAGGATGCCTCCTTCGACGTTACCACCAATCAGGAGAAGTTGGCTCAGTGGAAGCGGATCCTGCGCCGGGAGGAGCAGAGCTGAAGCTCCCGCTCCCTGTAAAGTAAATCCCTGTTCCTTATCCCCCTCCGGCCCCGGCCGGAGGGGGCCTTTTTTCCCGTCAATCCCGCCGATTCGTGAAAATGTCAGACACGCCCCTACGTTTTTATTGCAATTCTCCGAAAATAATTATATAATGTGAAATACCTATTGGTATGCGAATGGGAAAGGTCTGCAATATGGAAAAGATCCTGTCTGTATTGGAAAATATCAAAGGATACCTGCCCCTGATCCGTCTGGCGGACCTGCTGGACGTGGCCATCGTGGCGTATCTGGTGTATAAACTGCTGTCGCTGGTGAAGAGCACACGGGCCGCCAACATCCTGAAGGGTGTGGCTATTTTTCTGGCGGCACTGTGGCTGTCCTCGAAGCTGAACCTGCGGGTGGTGAATTACATCCTCAGTCACATGGTGGAGTGGGGCGTACTGGCCCTGATCATCGTGTTCCAGCCGGAGATCCGCCGGATCTTGGAGCAGCTGGGCAGCAAGAACATCCGTCTGCTGCGGACGCTGGCACCGGAGAAGGAGCTGCCGGAGCTGGAGCGGGCCATCGACCAGACGGTGCTGGCCTGCACGGAGATGTCCCGCACCCGCACGGGTGTGCTGATCGTCTTCGAGCGGAAGATCTTGCTGGACGACGTGGTGCGCTCCGGTACCACGCTGGATGCCTCCGTCTCCAGTGAACTGCTGAAGAACATCTTTTTTGTCAAGGCGCCCATGCACGACGGCGCTGTCATCATCCGTAACGGGCGGATCCTGGGGGCGGGCTGTATGCTGCCCCTGTCTAAGAATGTGAACCTCAGCCGGGATCTGGGGATGCGCCACCGGGCGGGCATCGGCATGAGCGAGAATTCCGATGCCGTGGTGGTCATCGTCTCAGAGGAGACGGGATCTATCTCCGTGTCTATCGGCGGGATGCTGAAGCGCCACCTGCAGGCGGAGACCCTGTCCCAGCTGCTGCACAACGAGCTGATGCCCCAGCAGGAGGAACCGGATAGGGCCCGCTTCCCGCTGCGGGAACTGCTTCGGACCCGGAGAAAGGGGGCGCAGAACGATGAAGAAGAATGATGCCAGCCGTAAGGCGCTGCGGATCATCGGTTCCATCCTGGTGGCGATCGCTCTGTGGATCTATGTGGATACCGTCACCTCGCCGGAGGTGACATTGAAGGTGAAAAATGTGCCGGTGGAATTCTCCGGCGAGGATACCACACTGGCAGATCGTGGTCTGATGCTGCTGTCGGGCTATGATACCACCGTGGATCTGGTCATCAAGGGTCCCCGGAACGAGCTGCGTAAGCTGGACCGCAGCAAGATTCGGATCGTGGCCAATACCAGCAATATCAAGGAGGCCGGCAGCCAGACCCTGACCTACGAGGTGGTGTTTCCGGATAACATCCGCAGAGGGAAGCTGACCGTGGATTCTGCCAGCATTTACAGCATCACCGTTACCGTGGGCGAGTTGGACAGCAAGGAAGTACCCATTCAGTGCGAAATTGTGGGCAGCGTGGCTGACGGCTTTATGGCCGGGGAGCTGACGCTGGATCCGGAGGTGCTGCTGCTGCGTGGCCAGCGGGACGACCTGCTGAATGTCAGCTACGCCAAGGTGCGGCTGGATATCACCGGAGCTGACAAGACGGTGGTGCAGGCGCTGGAATTTGAGCTGTACGACCACAACGATGTGAAGATCGAGAACAGCGCCATCCGCAGCAGTGAAAAGCTCATCGGTGCCACCATGCCGGTGTCGACGGTGAAGGAGGTGCCTCTGCGGGTGAACTTTGTGGAGGCCGTGGGGGCCACCATGGAGACAGTGGACTACACCATCTCTCCCGCCACGGTGAAGCTGGTGGGCGAGAAGGCCCGACTGGATGAGATCGACAGCATCGTGCTGGATACCCTGTATGTGCAGGATCTGGAGGATTCCCAGAGCCTGACCTATACCATCCCCGTGCCGGAGGATGTGACCATTGCCGACGGCGTGGACACCGCCACCGTGACGGTGGTGGTCCGTGGCGTCACGGAGCGGACGCTGACCGTTTCCCGGTTCACCTTTGAGAATGTGCCGGAGGGCATGACCGCCACGGCAGAGACGGAGTCGCTGAACGTGCGGCTGCGGGGTCTGACAGCGGAGGTGAACGCCCTGACGGCGGAGAACGTCCACATCGTGGCAGACCTGTCCGGCCTTACCGGCGCAGGGGTCCATACGGTGCCGGTGACCATCCGCATCGAGGGCTACGAGAATATCGGTATCAAGGGCTCGTATCAGATGGTGGTGGATCTGTCGGTGACTCCGGATGAACCGGGGCAGCCGTAGACATAGCAAGAGAGGTGTAAGCGACCATGACACAGATCGCAACGGTTGAAAAGATATTGCCCGGCGGCTTCGTGGAGATATCCGTCCCCCGAAAGTCTGCCTGCGGCCACGACTGTGAGGAATGCGCCGGCTGCGGCATGACCGGTGCCGCCATCCACGCACGGGCCAAGGACCCTGTGGGGGTCCGGCCGGGGCAGAAGGTGGTGGTGGAGAGCGCCACCCGGAAGATATTGGGTGTAGTGGCGCTGGTATATCTGCTGCCGGTGGTGGGCTTCCTGCTGGGCTACTTCCTGTCGGAGGGACTGGCGGAGGGCGTCCGCTACGCCATCGCCATCGGCGCAGCGGCGCTGGCCTTCCTGCCCAGCGTGGCCTATGACCGCCACGCCAAAAAGACGGAGGCCCTGACCTACACGGTGGTGCGGGAGTTCTGATGTTCGGCTATGTGCGTCCTGCGGCGGATCGGCTGACTCAGGAGCAGACAGACCTGTTCCGCAGCGCCTACTGCGGCCTGTGCCGCACGCTGGGACGGCGGTACGGCCTGCCGGCCCGGATGATTTTGAACTACGATCTGGCCTTTCTGGCCATTCTGCTGGCCGGCGGCAGCGGCTTTTCCTGCGCTCGCCATCGCTGCCCGGTGCATCCCATCCGGGGCTGCCCCTGCGGGGAAGAAAACCCGGCGCTGGATGCGGCGGCGGACCTCAGCGTCATCCTGACCTGGTGGCAGCTGCGTGACGGCGTGACGGATCACGGCTTCTTCGGGGGCCTGAAATACCGGCTGGCCGCCCTGCTTCTCCGCCGCAGCTACCGCAAGGCCGCCCGCCTGCGGCCGGATTTTGACCGGCTGGTGCAGGGCTGCCTGGGAGAACTGGCGGAGCTGGAGCGGGAGAATTGTCCCTCCATTGACCGCCCGGCGGATACCTTCGCCCGGCTGCTGGCCGGTGCGGCAGAGGAGGAGCCGGATCCTGTCCGGCGGCGGGTGCTGGCGCAGCTGCTGTACCATCTGGGCCGCTGGATATACCTGACGGACGCAGCGGACGATCTGGCCAAGGACCAGCGCAGCGGCAGCTACAATCCGCTGCCCCTGCGATTTTCGGTGCAGGAGGGCAAGCTGACGGAGGAGAGCCGTCAGGAGCTGGCCCAGACCATGGATCGGTCCGTGGAGCGGATGGCGGCGGCCTTCGAGCTGTTGGAGTGCGGCGTATGGCAGCCGATCATCGAAAGTGTGGTATATGCGGGGCTGTATCAGGTGGGAAACGCCGTTTTGAACGGCACCTTCCATCAGCGGCCCCGGAGAGAGAAATACCCTGAACGAAAGGCAGGACACGGCGATGCGTGATCCCTATCAGGTGCTGGGCGTCCCCAGCACCGCCACAGACGAGGAAGTCAAAAAAGCCTATCGGAATCTGGCCAAAAAGTACCATCCCGATAACTATCACGACGATCCCCTGGCCGATCTGGCACAGGAGAAGATGAAGGAAATCAACGAGGCCTACGAGGAGATCCAGAACCAGCGCAAGCGCGGCGCCTCCGGCAATGGCTACGGAGCCTACGGCGGCAGTTATGGCGGTTCCTACGGCGGCTCTTACGGCGGCTACGGTGCCGGCGGCTACGGCGGCAGCTATGATCCCGCCATCCAGCGCATCCGTCTGGCCATCCGTCAGGGGAACCTGAATCTGGCGGAGGAGCTGCTCAACGCCCGCAGCGACCACAACGCCGAGTGGAACTTCCTGAAGGGAGCCATATGCTTCAAACGGGGCTGGCTGGATGAGGCCAAGCGCTATTATGAGACGGCGGTGCAGATGGACCCCGGCAACCCGGAGTACCGGCAGGCACTGGCTATGGCGGAGGGTCGCTCCGCCGGTTACCGTCCCGCCGGATACAGCCGTGTCACCACCGGTGGCTGCGACGATCCCTGCACCCGCCTGTGCGGAACCATGCTGTGCTGCAATCTGCTGGGCGGCGGTGGCTATTTCTGTTGTATATAAACGGGGACCCCATCCCCTTTGAAGGAGGATAAAGCTGTGGTCAAGAGCATGACCGGCTATGGCCGGGCAAGAGAAACAAGAAACAAGCGGGATATCACCGTGGAGGTGCGTTCCGTCAACAACCGGTATCTGGACTGTACCGTGAAGCTGCCCAGAGCCTATGTATTCGCTGAGGATGCCATCAAGGGCCGTGTCCAGAAGGCGGTATCACGGGGCAAGGTGGACGTGTTCGTCACCATTGACTCCTCCGGTGCAGACGTGTCCGTGGTGAAGGTGAACGAGCCGCTGGCCCGCAGCTACTATGAGGCGCTGCTGCAGCTGAAGGAGACCTTCGGCCTGTCGGGGGAGGTCACCCCGGTGGAGCTGTCCCGCTGCCCGGACGTCCTCTCCGTCACCAAGGCGGAGGAGGATCTGGAGACGCTGGCGGAGGACATCTGTCAGGTGACGGATGCGGCGCTGGCGGCCTATAACCGGATGCGAAGTGTGGAGGGCGTGAAGCTGGCAGAGGATATCGCCGGCCGGGCCGATACCATTGAGGACACCGTGGCCCGTGTGGAGGCGCAGTCTCCCCAGACGGTGTCAGCCTACCGGGAGCGGCTGGAGAGCAAGATGCGGGAGGTGCTGGCCTCCACCACCATCGACGAGGCCCGCATCCTGACGGAGACAGCCATCTTTGCCGACAAGATCGCCGTGGACGAGGAGACGGTGCGCCTGCACAGCCACCTGTCCCAGCTGCGGGATATGCTGCGGGGGGATGAACCCGTGGGCCGGAAGCTGGATTTCCTCATTCAGGAGATCAACCGGGAGTGCAACACCATCGGCTCCAAGTGCAGCGACCTGACCATTACGCAGGACGTGGTGAACATGAAGGCCGAGGTGGAGAAGATCCGGGAGCAGGTGCAGAACATCGAGTAAGGGAGCGTTCTATGGAGCTGGTAAACATCGGATTCGGCAACCTCATTGCCGCCGGGCGGCTCATCGCCGTGGTAAGCCCGGATTCGGCCCCCATCAAGCGACTCATTCAGGAGACAAGGGACGGCGGGATGCTCATCGACGCCACCTATGGCCGAAAAACGGCGTCGGTACTTATTATGGACAGTGACCATGTGGTGCTGTCGGCGCTGCCGGCGGAGAAGCTGGCGCCCCGTCTGGGCGTCCGGCTGGAGGATCTGACAGAGGAGGAAGCTTAAGTGCAGAGAAGAGGTAAGACATTCATCGTATCTGGTCCCTCCGGCGTAGGAAAAAGCACCGTGCTGAAGGCGCTGTTTGATCAGCGGACGGACTTGTATTTTTCCATTTCCGCCACCACCCGTGACCCCCGTCCTGGGGAGGTGGACGGTGTCCACTACCACTTCATCCCGGCGGAGGAGTTCCACCGGATGGTGGAGGAGGACGAGTTTTTGGAGTATGCCGAGTACGTAGGCAACTTCTACGGTACTCCCAAGAAGTACGTGGACCGTGCCATGGATGACGGTCGGGACGTCATTCTGGACATCGAGATCCAAGGCGCCAACCAGATCTGCGCCAAGCGGCCGGAGACGGTGCGTATCTTCATTGCTCCCCCCTCATGGGTGGAGCTGGAGCGCCGCCTTACCGCCCGTGGTACCGACAGTCAGGAGGTCATCCAGAGCCGCCTGCTGCGAGCCAAGGTGGAGCTGCAGACTGCCAGCAGCTACGACTATCTGGTCATCAACGATACCGTGGAGCAGGCGGTGGCGGAGATGGCGGCCATTCTGTGCGCCGAGCACTGCCGCCCAGCGGAGCGTCTGGAGCAGCTCCTGCATAAATAAGTCAAATTACAGCCGAAAGGCAGATAAGGAAGGTCGATCATTATGATGCTGTATCCCGCAATGAACAAGCTGACGGAGTATATCCCCAACCGCTATATGATGGTGAACGTGGTGGCCCGCCGGGCCCGCCAGATCGCTGAGGAGGCCGAAGCCACCGGCCAGCATCTGGACGAGAAGCCGGTGACGCTGGCCATCCATGAGGTGGCTGAGGGCAAGTTCGACGCCCACACCATCGACACGGAGATCGAGGAAGACTGAGGGAGGGACCGTCAATGACGCAGATCGCCAAGGTCGCTGTGGCGGCGGCTACCTACGCCATTGACAAGCCCTACGACTATCTGGTGCCGTCCGGTATGGAGCTCTCCGTGGGCTGCCGGGTCACGGTACCCTTCGGGCGGGGCAACCGCACCGCCGAGGGCATGGTGCTTCAGCTGCGGCAGGAGGTGCCTGCCAAGCCCCTGAAGGCCATCCGCAATCTACTGGATCAGGAGCCGGTGCTGACGGAGAAAGAGATACGGCTGGCCCTCTGGATGCGCCAGCGGTACTTCTGCACCTTCTACGATGCCCTGCACACCATCCTCCCGGCGGCGGTGTGGTATCGCTACCGGGAGATCTGGAGCCTCTGCCCTACGGCAGAGGAGGAGGGCCTTACGGAGCGGGAGCAGGCGGTGTGCCGGATGCTCTCCGACGGCCCGCAGGAGCGGGAGACCCTCTGCACCGCACTGGGGGAGGATATCCCGTCGGTGCTGTATCAGATGAAAAAGAAGGGACTGGTTTCCGTGGAGACGGAGACCAGCCGCAAGGTAAAGGACCACATGGTGGAGCTGGCGTCCTTAGCCGCCCCGGCGCAGGAGGTGCTGGAGCGTCTGGAGCGCCGCCGCCGGTCCGCCCCCCGGCAGTATGAAGCTGCGGCGTTTCTGGCCAGGTGCGGCGAGACCACGGTTCATGACCTGTGCTATTTCACCGGCGCTACCCGCCAGACCCTCCGCAGTCTGGAGAAGCAGGGCCTCATCGCCCTCCGCAGCCGGGAGGAGTACCGCATCTCCCCACGGGAGTACGGTGTCCCGGCGGAGGAGATCACCCTGAACCAACAGCAGCAGGAGGCCTATGACACCATTCTCCGCCAGACGGAGACGGGCCGGGCCGGGGTGACGCTTTTACAGGGCGTCACCGGCAGCGGCAAGACGCTGGTGTATATCCGTCTGGCCCAGACCCTGTTGGAGCAGGGAAAGTCCGTGATGATCCTGGTGCCGGAGATCGCCCTGACCCCTCAGATGATGGCCCGGTTTACCGCCTACTTTGGCCGAAAGGTGGCGCTGCTGCACAGCGGCCTGCGGCTGACGGAGCGGTGGGACCAATATAAGCGCATCCGCCGGGGCGAGGCTGCGGTGGTGCTGGGGACCCGCTCGGCGGTGTTCGCCCCGCTGGAACGGCTGGGCCTCATCATACTGGACGAGGAGCAGGAGAGCTCCTATGAATCGGAAAAAGCCCCGTGCTACCACGCACGGGATATTGCCAAATACCGCTGTGTGCAGGAAGGAGCCCGTCTGGTGCTGGGCTCCGCCACCCCCACGGTGGAGACGGCCTATTACGCCCGCATGGGGGATTACGGCCTCTGCCGCCTGACGGAGCGCTTCAATCAGCGCCGTCTGCCGCAGGTCATTCTGGCGGATATGCGCCGGGAGCTGCGGGACGGCAATTTCAGCTGTATCAGCCGCCCTCTTCAGCAGGAGCTGGAGCGGAATCTGGCGGCGGGGGAGCAGAGTATCCTGTTTCTGAACCGCCGGGGCAGCAGCCGCCAGCTGCTGTGTCCCCAGTGCGGCTACGTTCCCCAGTGTCCCCGGTGCAGCGTCTACCTCACCTACCATTCCGCCAACAGGCGGATGATGTGCCACTACTGCGGCCACTCCCAGCCTGCGCCGGATACCTGTCCCGACTGCGGCGGCGCCATGAAGCATATCGGCTTCGGTACACAGAAGGTGGAGGAGGAGCTGACCCGGCTCTTTCCCGGTACGGAGCTTCTGCGGATGGATGCCGATACCGTGGGAGAGGGCCACGAGAAGCTCCTGCGGGAGTTCCAGCGCCGCCGCATCCCCATTCTGCTGGGGACTCAGATGGTGGCCAAGGGACTGGATTTCGCCGGGGTGACGCTGGTGGGCGTGCTGGCGGCGGATCTGTCGCTGTACGTGGATCACTACCGGGCGGCGGAGCGCACCTTCAGCCTGCTGACGCAGGTGGTGGGCCGGGCCGGCCGGGGGGAGAAGGAGGGCCGTGCGGTGATCCAGACCTACACCCCCCGCAACGACGTGATCCTGGCGGCGGCGGAGCAGGACTATGACCGCTTCTACGACGATGAGATCCGTCTGCGGCGTCTGCGGCGTGACCCGCCCTTTGCCGACCACTTTACCCTCACCGTCACCGGCCCGGAGGAGGAGCCGGTGCGCCGGGCCTGCGCCCAGCTGTGCGCTGCTCTGCGGCAGGCGCTGTCGCAGGAGCCGTACCGGGCCATGGAGCCGGAGGTGCTGGGGCCTGCCCCGGCCCCGGTGGTGAAGCTGAACAACCGCTACCGCTACCGGATCACGGTGGTGGGCCAAAACGAAAAACCGCTCCGTCAGCTGCTGGCGGCCTATATGAAGGCCTTCGCCCGCCGCCCGGAGCATCGCAATATGGCGGTCCACACGGACTGCAATCTGATGGATTAGAGGTACGAAGGATATGGCTTTGAGAAAGATCGTATTGCAGGGCGACGAGTGCCTGACCAAGGTGTGCCGCCCGGTGACGGAGTTCAATCAGCGCCTGCATACGCTGATCGACGACATGAAGGAGACACTGCTGGATTCCGGCGGCGTAGGTCTGGCCGCCCCGCAGGTGGGTGTGCTGCGCCGTGTGTGCGTGGTGATGAACGAGGATGAGGATATCATCGAGCTGGTGAACCCGGAGATCATCGCCGCCGAGGGGGAGCAGACGGGTCTGGAGGGCTGCCTCAGCATCCCCGGCAAGTTCGGCATCGTCACCCGCCCCTATACGGTGCGTGTCCGGGCGCAGGACCGGGACGGCAATTTTTTCGAGGTGGAGGACGAGGAGCTGACCGCCCGTTGCTTCTGCCATGAGATCGAGCATCTGGACGGCCATCTGTTCGTGGAGCACACGGACCATCTGATGACCGAGGAGGAGCTGGAGGAGTATATGAACCAGCAGGAGGAAGACGAGGAATGAGGATCCTGTTTATGGGAACGCCGGACTTCGCCGTGGCCTCTCTGCGCCGGCTGGTGGAGGACGGCCACGAGATATGCGGCGTGTTTACCCAGCCGGATAAGCCCAAGAACCGGGGCCACAAGCTGGCCTTCTCCCCGGTGAAGGAGTACGCTCTTTCACAGGGCCTGACGGTGTACCAGCCCACCAAGCTGCGGGACGGTACGGCGCTGGAGCTGATCCGTACTCTGGCCCCGGAGCTGACGGTGGTGGCGGCCTATGGCCGCATCCTGCCGGAGGACATTCTGGTGACCCCCAAGCTTGGCTCCATCAACGTCCATTCCTCCCTGCTGCCCCAATACCGTGGCGCAGCCCCCATCAACTGGGCCGTCCTGAACGGCGACGCCGTCACCGGCGTCACCATCATGTATATGGCCAAGGAGCTGGACGCCGGGGATATCATTTCCGCCGCCGAGACGCCTATCGATCCCGACGAGGACGCTCTGACCCTGACGAACCGTCTGGCGGAGCTGGGAGCCGAGACCCTGTCCCGGACGGTGCAGGCGCTGGCCGCCGGCACCGCCGGCCGCACCAAACAGGATGAGAGCGCCGTGACCTTTGCCCCCATGTTGAGCCGGGAGCTGTCCCCCATGGACTTCACCCGCCCCGCCCGCAGTCTCCACGATCAGGTCCGTGGCCTCCAGCCTTGGCCCTGCGCCGTGACGGAGCTGTCCGGCGCCATGGTGAAGGTGTACCGTACCGCTGTGGGCGGCGCCGTCAAGGCCGCCCCCGGAACGATCGTCCGGGCCGATAAGGCCGGCATCGAGATCGCCTGCGGCGACGGCCGGACGCTCCGTATTCTGGAGCTTCAGCCGCAAAACGGCAAGCGGATGGCGGCGGCCAGCTATCTGGCAGGCCACCCGGTGCAGGTGACGGTATGAACGACGTGAGAAAGCCGGACGCCAGAGAGACCGCTCTGGAGGTCCTGATGCAGGTGGACAGCGCCAACGCATGGTCCGACGGCGGCCTGAAGCGCACCATCGCCAAAAATAAGCTGGACAGCCGGGATGCGGCGCTGGCCACCCGCTTGTGCTACGGGGTGATCCAGAACCGGATGCTGCTGGACTACTATATCGGCTGCTGGTGCAGCCAGCGCCCGGAGCGGCTGGAGTCCGTCATCCGCAACATCCTGCGGCTGGGTGGCTACCAGATCCTGTTTTTGGATAAGGTGCCGCCCCGTGCCGCCGTCAACGAGGCCGTGGAGATGACCAAGCGCCACCGCCGGGAAAAGGCGGCGGGTATGGTCAACGCCATCCTGCGGAAATTTGCCGCCAATCGGGAGGATATGCCGCCCCTGCCCAAGGGCAGCCCGGCGCAGACTCTCTCCCTGCGATACAGCCACCCCCGGTGGCTGGTGGAGCGTCTGCTTTCCCTCATTGGCGAGGAGGAGACGGAGGCGTATCTCCGTATGAACAATCAGGTAGTACCCACTACCATCCAGACAAACCCCCTGAAGGGTACCCCGGAGGAGCTGGAGAAGCTGCTGCGCCAGACCGGCGCACAGGTGGAGCCCCACCCGTGGCTGGCGGGATGCTTTTCCGTCAGCGGCACCGGCGATCTGGAGCAGCTGTCCGCCTTCCGGGAGGGCCGCTTCACCGTGCAGGACGCAGCAGCCCGTCTGGTGGCCACCGTGGCCGCTCCGGCCCCGGAGGATCGGGTGCTGGACGTGTGCGCCGCTCCCGGCGGCAAGTCCTTTGCCATGGCCATGGACCGCCGGGATCGGGGACAGATCCTCTCCTGCGACGTCCACCCCCACAAGCTGAAGCTCATCGACAGCGGCGCCCAGCGTCTGGGCATCACCAGCATCCGCACGGCGCTGGCCGATGCACGGGAGGAGCACGCCGCATGGCTGGAGCAGGCGGATGTGGTGGTGGCAGATGTCCCCTGTTCGGGCCTCGGCATCATCCGCAAAAAGCCGGATATCCGGTATAAAAACCCCCGTGATCTGGCCCAGCTTCCGGCCATTCAGGGGGATATTCTGGAAAATGCCTGCCGCTATGTGCGCCCCGGCGGCGTGCTGGTGTACTCCACCTGCACGGTGCTGCCGGAGGAAAATCAGGAGATCATCCACGTGTTTCTCTCCCGCCACCCGGAGTTCCGGCGGGAGACCTTCACCTTGCCGGGGCCCGTGGGCCTGTGTGACGGGGAGGCGACCCTGTGGCCCCAGCGGCTGGGGACCGACGGCTTTTACATCTGCCGAATGCGGAGGAAAGCATGACTGACATCAAATCCATGACGATGGAGGAGCTGACCCACACCCTGCGGGAAATGGGACAGCCCGCCTTCCGGGGCGGTCAGGTCTTTACTTGGCTGCACCGGGGCGTCACCTCCTTTGAAGAGATGAGCGATCTGCCCCGTGCGCTGCGGGAGCAGCTGGCGCAGACGTTCCATATCACCGCCCCCACCGTGGCCCGCAAGCAGGAGTCCCGTCTGGACGGCACCGTCAAGTACCTGTGGGAGCTGGCGGACGGCAACTGTATCGAGACGGTGCTCATGCAGTATCACCACGGCAACACCGTGTGCATCTCCTCTCAGGTGGGCTGCCGCATGGGCTGCGCCTTCTGCGCCAGCACCATCGCCGGAAAGGTCCGTGACCTGACCCCCTCGGAGATGCTGGATCAGGTGCTGTTCACCCAGCTGGATTCCGGCCGGGAGATCTCCAATATCGTGCTGATGGGCATTGGAGAGCCTCTGGACAACATGGATACCGTGCTGCGGTTTCTGACGCTGGTGAACCACCCCAAGGGGCTGAACATCGGGATGCGGCACATCAGCCTGTCCACCTGCGGCGTGATACCGGGCATCCGGCGTCTGGCGGAGCTTCAGCTCCAGCTGACGCTCTCGGTGTCCCTCCACGCCCCGGACAGCGAGACCCGCTCCCGCATCATGCCCGTGAACCGGGCCTATGACGTGGAGGAGCTGTTCGCCGCCTGCCACGATTACTTCCAAAAGACGGGCCGCCGCATCTCCTTTGAGTACGCCATGATCGACGGCGTCAACGACCATGACTGGCAGGCGGACCTCATCGCCCGGCGCATCGCCGGGATGCCGGGCCATGTGAACCTCATCCCCCTGAACGACGTGGTGGAGAGTCCCTTCAAGCCCAGCCGCCGCATAGCGGCATTTCAAAAGAGATTACAGTCCCATGGCGTCACCGCCACCGTGCGGCGGAGCCTTGGCGGCGATATCGACGCCTCCTGCGGCCAGCTGCGCCGCAAGGCCATGGAGGAAGGGAGAGACCTGCAATGAGAACATGGAGCGTAACGGACCGTGGTCTGGTACGCAGCGAGAATCAGGATGCCTGCGCCGTGCTGACGCCGGACGGCTACACCGTGGCGGTGGTCTGCGACGGCATGGGCGGCACGCAGGGGGGACGGATGGCCAGCGCCATAGCGGTGGAGACCTTCACCCGTGAGCTGAGCCGGAGCCTGCGCCCCGGCATGAGCGCCGGACAGCTGGAGCAGGCGGCGGGCTACGCCGTGGCTCTCTCCAACGATGCCGTCCGGGAGTACGGGCTGGCCCATCCGGGCTTTGAGCGTATGGGGACGACTCTGGTCTCCGCCGTGGTCCGGGACGATCTGGCGCTGGTGAGCAACGTGGGCGACAGCCGGGCCTACCACATCACCCGTGAGGGCATCCGGCAGGTGAGCCGGGACCACTCCGTGGTGGAGGATATGGTGGAAAAGGGCGACCTGACCCGTGACGAGGCTCGGCACCATCCCCGCCGCAACCTCATCACACGGGCGCTGGGGACGGGACCCGGTGTGGCGGCGGATGCCTTCCCGCTGAAATGGCAGCAGGGGGACTTCCTGCTGCTGTGCTCCGACGGACTGATAAACACCGTGTCCGATCAGGAGCTTCTCTTCGAGGTGATTCACAGCGAGCCGCTGGACACGTGTCTGGATCGGCTGCTGGCCCTCTCCCGTCAGCGGGGAGCGCCGGATAACGTCACTGCTGTGCTGCTTATGAATATCTGAAGGAGATGACATCTATGGATCAATATATCGGAAAAATGCTGGATAACCGCTATGAGATATTGGAGCTCATCGGCAGCGGCGGCATGGCCAACGTCTACAAGGCCAAGTGCCACCGCCTGAACCGAATGGTGGCGGTGAAGATCCTGAAAAACGATCTGGCGGAGAACGCCGACTTCCGCCGCCGCTTCCGGGACGAGTCTCTGGCGGTGGCCCAGCTGTCCCACGCCAACATCGTGTCGGTGTACGACGTGTCCCGCAGCGGCGACACGGAGTATATCGTCATGGAGCTGGTGGACGGCATCACCCTGAAGCAGTACATGGAGCGCCGTGGCAAGATGGACTGGCGGGAGGGGCTGCACTTCATCACCCAGATCATGCGGGCGCTGAGCCATGCCCACAGCCGGGGCATCATCCACCGAGACATCAAGCCCCAGAACATCATGGTCCTGCGGGACGGCAGCGTCAAGGTGACGGACTTCGGCATCGCCTGTTTGGCCAGCGCCAGCCAGACCCTGACGCAGGAGGCGCTGGGCTCCGTCCACTACATCTCCCCGGAGCAGGCCAGAGGTGACCGCACCGACGCCCGCAGCGATATCTACTCCGCCGGCGTGGTGCTCTATGAGATGCTTACCGGCCGTCTGCCCTTCGAGGGGGAGTCCGCCGTGTCCGTGGCCATCCAGCACCTGAGCTCCGTCCCGCTGGCCCCCCGTGAGATCGATCCCGATATCCCGGAGGCGCTGGAGCTGATCTGCATGAAGGCCATGTGCGCCAATCTGGAGAAGCGCTACCCCTCGGCGGATGCCATGCTGGAGGATCTGGAGAAGTTCCGCAAGAATAACTCCGTGGACCTTGGCTATATCCGTGCGGATCTGGAGGAGCCGGAGGATCACGAGCCTACGCAGGCCATCCCCACCGCCGCCATTCAGGCCGCCCGCAAGGAGCGCACCCCGGCGGAGGAGAAAAAGCGGGATAAAAAGCTCATCGCCATCGTGGTGGGCGGCTTTGCCGCAGCGCTGCTGGTGGTGTTCCTGCTGTTCAAGTTCGTGTTCAGCGGCATCAACAATAACCCCGCCGCCCAGTCCTATAAGGTTCCCGATGTTCTGGGCAAGACCGTGGAGGAGGCCCAGCAGATGGAGGGCATCAAGGGCGTGTTCCAGATCGAGGTGGCCGGCAGCAAGGCCGACAGCAACTATCAGCCCGGCCAGATCATCGAGCAGGACCCCAAGTCCGGCCATGTCCGCAAGAATAACCTGAAGATCACCGTCTGGATCTGCGCCAAGGAGGAGACCAACCTCATGGTGAACGTTCAGGGCGATGATGTGCAGGACGCCAAGGTGGAGCTGACGAACCTGAATCTGAACCTGAACGTCCAGATCCGGGAGGTGTATTCCGACGAGTATGCCGCCGGTAAGGTCATCAGCAGTACCCCCGCCGCCGGTGAGAGCATCAAGAAGGGCGACAGCATCCTGCTGACCGTCAGCAAGGGGCCGGAGACCAAGCCCGTCACCGTGCAGAATTACGCCGGTCTCAGCGTGGACGATGCCGCCCTGCAGGCCGAGAACGCCGGTCTCACCGTGGGCGCTCACCAGTATGAGTACGACGCCACCGTGCCGGAGGGCAGCGTCATCCGCCAGAGCCTCGCTCCCAACACGGAGGTAGCCCCCGGCACCGAGATCGTCTTTACCGTCAGCAAGGGCCATGAGCCGTCTCAGACCACGGAGCAGACGGTGACGTTCGATATCCCCGGCGAGTACCTGAATCCGGAGTTGGGCATCCTGAACGTGGAGATCCGTCAGGATACCACCGTCGTCTACTCCACCACGGTGGATACCACGGACCCCGCCGCCGCCCGTTCCGTCAGCCATACCTTCACCGGTGACAAGGGAACCAGCATCACGGTGTACCTGTATATCAACGGCACCGAGGTGGCCTCTCAGGTGGTCAGCTTTTGAGCCGGGGCCGCATTGAAAAGGCCCTCAGCGGCTTCTACTACGTCCGCACGCCGGAGGGGCTGCTGCAATGCCGGGCCAGAGGAAAATTCCGCCGGGAGGGCATCAGTCCGCTGGTGGGGGACTGGGTACAGGTCCGTGATCTGGGAGGCGGCGAGGGCTTCGTGGAGGCCATCGAGCCCCGGCAGAATCGGTTTGCCCGCCCAGCCGCCGCCAACATCGACCAGCTGGTCATCATCGGCTCACAGGCCATCCCCACCACGGATCCCTACCTCATCGATCGCATTGCCTCCATCGCCGTCCTGAAGGGCTGCCGGGTGCTGCTGTGCCTGAATAAATGCGATCTGGACCCGGCGCAGGAGCTATACGACAGCTACGCTGCCTCCGCCATTCCGGTGCTGCGGGTCAGTGCCGCCACCGGAGAGGGCCTGCCGGAGCTGCGCCGGGCCATGAAGGGAAAGCTGAACGCCCTCACCGGCAACTCCGGCGTGGGCAAGTCCAGCATCCTCAACGCCATGGAGCCGGTGTTCGGCCTGCCGGTGGGGGAGGTCAGCAAGGCCCTGGGCCGTGGCCGCCACACCACCCGCCATGTGGAGATGTTCCCGCTGGACGAGGATACCTACGTTATCGACACGCCGGGATTCTCCTCCTTCGACACGGAGGAGTTGGATCTGGAGCTGAAGGCCCGCCTGCCGGAGACCTTCCCGGAGTTTGCCCCCTATCTGGGCCAGTGCCGGTTCGTGGGGTGCAGCCATGTGAAGGAAAAGGGCTGCGCCGTGCTGCAGGCGGTGAAGGACGGTAAGATCCCCGCCAGCCGCCACCGCAGCTATGTGCGGCTGTATGACGAGCTGAAGGACCTGCGGGACTGGCAGCACAAATAGAGAACGCTCAGAGAGAGCGGAAGCATCGCTTCCGCTCTCTCTTTGTGCGCCGCCGCTGTCACGCCCGCCCCTCCCGGCATATACTGCCATAGAAGCGAAACGGAGAGGGAGGGACGTCACATGAGACACGGAGACGGCTGCGGGAGATTTCTGGGCATCTGCGCACTGGGGCTGGGACTGGGTATCCTCATTGCCGCCATCTTTCCGGTGGGCGTGCTGATGTTTCTGGTGTCGTTCCTGCTGATCGCCTGTGGGATCGTCTGCTTGAAGGATAGGAGGTAGCTGCTGTGAAGATCGTGGTTTGGAAGTCGCCCCGTCTGCTGCGTGGGGTTCTGCGGATGCTCTTCGGCATCCGGGAATAAACGGCGGAAACGGCTCATAGAGTAGTCCAGCGCAGTAAGAAATTACGGGAGGACGAAAACATGGAGCTGGAACTGCAATATACGGAGCTGTCCTGCTGCGAGGCAGGGGAGAGCGTTACCCTGACGCAGGAGGAGGCGCTGGAGGCGGCGATCCCGGAGTACTGCCCGGAGGTCACCCGCATCGTGGACGCCGTAGGACAGCTGTGCCTGCGGGAATATACGAGCCGGCAGATCAGCGGCTCGGTGCTGGTCACGGTGCTCTATACCTCGGAGGAGAGCCCCGGCCTGCGGAGCCTGACGCTGCCGGTGCCGTTTCTGACCCAAGCGGACGACAAGCGCCTCACCGGCTGCGACACCGTCTGCATGGCGGGCCGCCTGCTGCTGACGGAGGCCAGAGCCGTCACCGGCCGAAAGCTGTACCTGCGGGTCATGCCGGAGCTGACTCTCACCGGCTACACCTGCCGCCGCCACCGCATCTGCACCGGCGTAGGGGAGGAGCCTACCCTGCGCCTGCACCGTCAGGAGCAGTCCCTTACCCTGCTGACCTCGGTGACGCAGCGGCAGAGCAGCGTGACTCAGGAGCTCCAGCCTCAGGACTGGGGCGAGCCGCCGGAGGAACTGCTGGCCCAGCGCATCTGCCCCCGCATCACCGGCAGCCAGCCGGTGGGGAGCCGCCTGCTGGCAAAGGGCGAGGCCCGCATCTGCCTGCTGTACCGCACGCAGGACGGCTCCCTCCACACATGGGAGGGCACCCTGCCCTTTTCCTGCCTTCTGGACGGCCTTACCGTCCCGGAGGAGGCGCAGGTCACGGTCACCGGCTCCTGCGGCACGGCCCGGCTCATCCGCAGCGACGGCGCAGCCGCCATCGGGGTGGAGCTGACCCTGAGCCTACTGGTGCGGACCTATGAGACGGTCACCGTCGCCCCGGTGACGGACCTGTACAGCACCCGCTGGGACACCGCTCTCCAGCGCCAGAGCCTGACCTTGACGGAGACCTGGCCCCCGGAGACGGTACAGCCGGAGGTACATCAGGAGCTGGAGAGCCGCCCCTTCCTGTATGTGACGGCGGCGGACTGCGGCACCGTCACCACAGGGCAGGAGGGGGATCATACCACCCTCCGCACCCCTCTGCGGCTGCGGCTGCTGTATCTGGATGAATCCGGCGCACCGGTCACGGCGGAGCGCACCGACGAGGCCGCCGCCCCCGTGCCTGGGGATGTGACCACCGCCCGTGCCGCCTGCCTGTCTCCCAGCCTGCGCCCCTCCGGCACGGGACTGGAGCTGACGGTCCCGGTGGAGCTGACGGTGGAGCGCAGCCGCCGATGCACATGGGACGCCATTACCGCCGCAGAGCTGACGGAGCCGGAGCCGGGACGGCGTCCCTCTCTGGTGCTGTGCCGACCGAAGAAAGGGGAGAGCCTGTGGGAGCTGGCCAAGCGCTACCGCACGGATGAGCAGGCCATCTGCGCCGCCAACGGATTGGAGCAGGAGACTCCGCTGCCGTCGGGGCTGCTGCTGATCCCCCGTGTAAGATAGCAGAAAAAGAGCGTAGGCGATGCCTGCGCTCTTTTTTCGTAGAAAGCCTTATCCCTGTGCGTACCGGGCCAGAAACTGCCGGGTGCGCTCCTCCTTGGGGTGATCCATCACCATGCGTGGCTCCCCCTGCTCCACGATGACGCCGCCGTCCATGAAGATGACCTGATCCGCCACATCACGGGCAAAGGCCATCTCGTGGGTGACGATGACCATGGTGGTGCGCTGCCGGGCCAGCTGCCGGATGACCTTCAGCACCTCCCCGGTAAGCTCCGGGTCCAGCGCCGAGGTGGGCTCGTCGAAGCACAGAATGTCCGGCTTCATGGCCAGCGCACGGGCAATGGCCACCCGCTGCTTCTGTCCGCCGGAGAGCTGGTGGGGATAGTGTCCCATCCGATCTCCCAGACCCATCTGTTCCAGCAGGGCTTCGCCCTCCCGGCGGATGGCCTCCGGGGCCTCCCCGGTTCTCTCGGACTTGGCCAGCAGCCGCCGGGCCAGCGTTACATTCTCCAGCGCCGTATATTGGGGAAACAGATTAAAATCCTGAAACACCAGCCCGAAGTGCAGCCGGTTCCGCCGCCGCTCCTGAGGGGACAGGCTCCCGTCCAGCAGATTCCGTCCCCGGACGGCGATGCGGCCGCTGTCCGGTGTCTCCAAAAAGTTCAGGCACCGCAGCAGCGTGGTCTTTCCGCTGCCGGAGGAGCCGATGATGGACAGAGCCTGTCCCTCCTCCAGCGAAAAGCTGATGTCCCGCAGGACCTTGGTGCCGCCGAAGCTTTTCTCCAGCTGCGCCACCTCCAGGATCGCCATAGTACCCCCTCCTTACCGAAAATAGCTGAGCCTGCGCTCGATGTACCGGAACAGCAGTGTCAGCAGCCCCACAAAGGCCAGATAGAATACCCCCGTGTAAAACAGGGGCCATGTGATGCCCTGCGCCTTGATGTAGCTCTCGCCCACCTTGGTCAGCTCCATGATGGAGATGATGCGGGCCAGCGAGGTGTCCTTCACCAGCGTGATGATCTCATTGGACATAGGCGGCACGATGCGCTTTATCATTTGCAGCAGGGTGATCTTAAAGAAGATCTGCCTGCGGGTGAGGCCCAGTACCTCTCCCGCCTCCCGCTGCCCGGCAGGCACGCCCTCAATGCCGCCCCGGTAGATGACGGAGAAGTAGCAGGCGTAGTTCAGCACGAAGGCCACGGTACACGCCAGCATCCGCTGGCTGCCCCAGATGTTGTGGCCCAGCCAGATGCCGGGGCCGTAGAAGATCAGGATCAGCTGCAGCATCAGGGGTGTTCCCCGGACGATCCACACCAGAACGTTAAAAAACCAGCTGACCGGACGGCACTTGCTCATGGAGCCGAAGGTCACCGCCAGCCCCAGCGGCAGAGAGAATACCAGCGTCAGGGCGAACAGCTTCACCACCTCACGCAGCCCCTCCAGCAGGGACAGTGTCACAGACCAGAACATGGGAAGAACTCCTTACACTCAGATTTCACAGGCCGCCCTTTTCACGGGCCGCCATAAAAAATGCCGCTGCGGCGGACAGACCCCGCAGCGGCATTCTGGCCGTTATTTACTGACCACGCACCACCACGACCTGTGCGTTCTTGCAGTAGGCGTTGGTGCAGGCCATGGCGCTCATAACGCCGTCGGTGAGGGTCATGCCGTTCCACACCACGTCGATGGCCTTGCTGTCCAGCTCATTGATCTTCTGACCCCAGTCGATGACCACGAACTGAATTTCCACACCCAGACGCTCCGCCACCAGCTTGGCAAGGTCTGCGTCAAAGCCGATCCACTGGCCATTTTCATCCTTATAGTCCATGGGGGCGAACTCCGTGATGCCCACCACCAGCGTACCCTTCTGCTGGATATAGCTGACGTCACTGTCCTCTCCGGTGGTGAAGGTGCTCTCCTGTTGTGGGACCAGCAGCTCCTCGGTGATGCCGTACTGCTGGGCCAGCTTCTGCATGGTCCCGCTCTGATAGGCATCGCCCAGCACGCAGTTGATGTACTGCGCCAGATCGGAGCCCTTGCGGCAGCCGATGCCGTACTCCTCCTCGGTGAGCCTGTCGGTGTAGGTGAGATCGGGGTAGCTGGTACCCTCACCGATCATGGCCCCGGCCATCAGCAGATCGATGATGGCGGCGTCGGAGGTGCCGGAGGCCACCTCCATCAGGGCGGCGGCCTGATCCTCCAGCGTGGTGACCTTCCAGCCCTTCTCCAGAGCGATCTCCTCGCCGGCGGAGCCGCCCTCCACGGCGTAGGTCAGAACCTTTTCGTCGGAATCCTTGCTTCCGCCGTTGTCCTTTTGGCCGCAGGCGGCCAGAAGGGAGGCGCTGATGGTCAGTGCCAGCGCCAGACACAGAAGCTGCTTGAACTTTTTCATGGGAATATCCTCCTTGATATGGTACACGGATGTGTGGTAACAGATGTATTGTGTTAGATGATGCGCTGTGTGGGGCCACGCTGTATTGTGTGAGGTGGCTCATGCTGCGCCGCATTTACCGGCGCTGTGCGGGGGATGTTCTGCGATGCAAAATGCCGGTTCAGCCTGCTCTCGGTTACTCCGTCTTGATGTCTGATCAGCCGCACCGGAGTAAGGGATGCGCTGCTCGAATGAGGGAGTACCCTGCGCCGTGCCGCATGATATCGGTTCAGCCCACACTCCATCAGGCTGTCTCGGCGGAACGTTGTACGGAACGGTGTTGTGACGGACAGCCCAAATCCTGTGCTGGGCATCATGAGTCTTGCACTATTATCGCTTACTTTTCGGGAACTTGCAAGTCCCGCTGCCGATTTCCACCGCCGTTTTCTGCTGCTTTCGACCGTCCTCACCGCAGTCCTATGGGACCTTTCACCGTTGGTTTCCACCGCCGTTTTCCGTGGACCGCAACGCTATCGGGCCTTTTGCCGTTGTTTTTCGTCGGCAGGCTTCCGCAGCCCTCACCGCCGCCCGATTGGGATTTTCGCAGGTTTCCTCTCTGCGGGCCTTTATCAAGAACCGCCGCCGAGAGTTTCACCGGTTCCCTTGGGGCAACGAGGGTGCTATGAAAGCTGCCCCGCCGGAGGCTGCCCCACTTTTGGGGCGCCTGTGCTTTCTATCTGTTATCGATGGTGTCGCTCCATACCAAAACCTCATTTCTGACGAAACCGCATGGATCAAAGCTGTCTCTCTCGTCTTTCTACGGTCTATCGCATGGCACCGGGCAGCCGCTCCCGTAGTTTGCGGTTCCGATTGACCATATGCTCCCGGTCGCTTATTCACAGCGACTGGTTGTCCCGCTGACGATGGATATATTTTAACACTTTAGCGAAGTAGTGTAAAGATGCACATACGTAAAAATAGATTGATAGATGCAGACGAATTTTATGCAGAATAGACATATCCTGCCCATGCGTCCTAAGAAGAGATGTCTGTTCCCAAAGGGAGATGGCACCCCGGAAGCAACCGGGGCGTCCAGAGGAGAAAAACGGACGGAAAGCGGCTCCCTTGCAGGTCCATACGATGTCCACAGACTGTCAGGAAAATGGGGGAAGTGTCCAATTTTTGCGTATTTTCTCTAAAAGTTCAGAGTTTGTCCATTGATAATCCGGAATCGGAATTGTATAATAAAAGAAACATTCTGGAGAAGCGAGGAAATCACTATGGCTTTTGTGGAATTTGAAAAGGTCAGCAAGATCTACCACACCGGAACGGTGGAGATCCCGGCGCTGCGGGACGCCACCTTTCAGGTGGAGAAGGGGGAGATCTGCGTCATCGTAGGGGCCTCCGGTGCCGGAAAGACCACGCTGCTGAATATTTTGGGGGGTATGGATACCCTCACCGGCGGCACGGTGAAGTTGGATGGCCGGGATATCTCCCGCTACGACCGGCGGCAGCTGACGGAGTACCGCCGCCGCGACGTGGGCTTTGTGTTCCAGTTTTATAACCTCATTCAGAACCTCACGGCGCTGGAGAACGTGGAGATCGCCGCCCAGCTCTGCCCCCATCCGCTGGATGCGGCAGAGGTGCTGCGGGAGGTGGGACTGGGGGAGCGGATGAAAAACTTCCCGGCCCAGCTCTCCGGCGGCGAGCAGCAGCGGGTGGCCATTGCACGGGCACTGGCCAAGAACCCCAAGCTGCTGCTGTGCGACGAGCCCACCGGTGCGCTGGACTATGTTACCGGCAAGAACATTCTGAAGCTGCTGCAGGACACCTGCCGCCGGACGGGGATGACGGTGGTCATCATCACCCACAACTCCGCTCTGACGGCCATGGCGGATCGGGTCATCTCCATCAAGAGCGGCACCATCCAGTCCGTGCGGAAGAACGAACACGTCACCCCTGTGGAAGAGATCGAGTGGTGAGGATATGCTGCTGAAAACTGCTTTTCGGGAGATCAAAACCAGCTTGGGCCGGTATCTGGCCATTCTGGCCATTATTGCGCTGGGTGTGGGCTTTTTTGCCGGACTGCGGGTGACCCGCACCGCTATGATCTCCACCGCCAATCACTATTTGAAGGATCTGGCCATGTTCGATGACCGGATCCTCTCCACTCTGGGCTGGACGGAGGAGGATGTGGATGCTTTCCGGAAGCTGGATGGCGTATCCGCCGCCGAGGGCGCCCGTTCCGCCGACGTGCTGTGCGTGGGGGAGGACGGCTCCGACATGGTGCTGAAGGCCCACTCCCTGACGCAGCAGGTGAACCGCCTGAGCTTACAGGCGGGACGGCTGCCGGAGAAGGCTGACGAGTGCGTGGTGGACGCATGGCGCTACGATGAGAGCGCACTGGGCAGCGTCATCCGGCTGTCGGACAACAACTCCGCCGATACGATGGATACCTTCGCCAGCCGGGAATATACGGTGGTGGGCGTGGCTGCCAGTCCTATGTACGTCAACTATGAGCGGGGCGGCACGGCGCTGGGAAACGGCACCGTGGCGGCGTTTGTCTATCTACTGCCGGAGGGCTTTGCGATGGACTACTACACGGAGATCGACGTGACCCTCACCGGGGCAGATGGCCGCATCTATACGGCGGCCTATGACGATGTCGTGGAGGCCATGGAGCAGCCCCTGAAGGATCTGGCAGCCCAGCGGGCGCAGCTGCGGTACGACTCTCTCCGCAGTGAGGCGCAGGAAAAGCTGGCGGATGCCCAGCAGCAGCTGGACGACGCCCGGAAGCAGCTGGAAACGGGCTGGACGGAATACTACGACGGCCTTGCCCAGTACAAGGACGGACATGCATCCTATATAGAGGGCGCCGGCCAGTACCGGGATGGGCTGGCAGAATACGACAGTGGCCGGGCGGCCTATGAGACGGCCCGGAAGGACTATGAAAACGGCGTGAGCCAATATAATCAGGGGCAGGCCGGCTATGAGGAGGGCCAGCGGCAGTATCAGGCGGCACAGCAGCAGTATCAGGCGGCGCTGGCGCAGTATCAGCTGCTGGAGCAGCAGGCGGCGGCCCTGCCGGAAGATAGCCCGGAGCTGCCGGTCCTGCAGGCCAAGCTGGCGGCCATGAAGGAGCAGCTGGACGCCACAGCGGCGCAGCTTTCTCAGAATCAGGCTCAGCTGGAGGCAACGGCGGCGCAGCTGGCCCAGAGCAAGGCCCAGCTGGATGCGGCGGGTGCGGCGCTGGATGACACGGAGCAGCAGCTGACACAGGCGCAGGAGAAGCTGGAGGAGTCGGCCCGGCAGCTGGCGGCGGCCAAGGCCCAGCTGGAGGAGACAGGTCCCAAGCTGGAGAGCGCCCGGCAGGAGCTGGAGGACGGCGAAAGGGAATTGTCCGACCATGAGGGGGAACTGGACGATGCCCGGCAGAAGCTGGAGGATCTGAAAGAGCCGGACACCTATGTGCTGGGCCGGGACACCAACGTGGGCTATGTATGCTTCGAGAGCGACACCAACATTGTGGCGGGAGTTTCCCGTGTGTTCCCGCTGTTCTTCTTCCTGCTGGCGGCGCTGGTGTGCATCACCACCATGACCCGCATGGTGGAGGAGCAGCGCACCCAACTGGGCGTACTGATGGCCATGGGCTATGGCCGGGGGGCCATCCTGTTCAAGTACTTCTTTTACTCCGGCAGCGCTTCGCTGCTGGGGTGCGCCATCGGCTTTGTGGGAGGCTCCTACATCTTTCCCAAGATCCTCTGGCACGCCTATAACATCATGTACGGCTTCGGGATCCCCATTGAATTTGTGCTGGATGGGAAGCTGGCGGCCATCTCCGTAGCCACCTATCTGCTGTGCGCTCTGGGGGCCACCTATCTGGTGTGCCGTGGCTTCTTGCAGGAGGTGCCGGCGGAACTGATCCGGCCCAAGGCCCCCAAGGAGGGCAAGCGGGTGCTGCTGGAGCGCATCACCTTCCTGTGGAAGCGGCTGGGCTTTTTGACCAAGGTATCCCTGCGGAACGTGCTGCGGTACAAGCAGCGGTTCTTCATGATGGTGCTGGGCATCGGCGGCTGCACGGCGCTGCTGCTGACGGGCTTCGGCATCAAGGACTCCATCGCCAATGTGGTGGACTATCAGTTCGAGGAAATTACCCTGTACGATGCGGCGGTGTCCTTCACAGAGGAGATGGATGCGCAGACGCAGCAGGCGTTTTCCCGGCAGGCCGCCGATGTGTCGGCGGTGGTGTTCCTCCACGACGGTTCCGTGACGGTGGAGGCAGGCGGCGGGGCCAAGACGGTGAATCTGCTGGTGCCTCAGAGCAGTCTGGAGGGCATGATGGACCTCCACCGGGGCGGCGAGAAGCTGTCCATGCCCGGAACGGGGGAGACGCTGCTCAACGACGCTCTGGCGGAGGCGCTGGGAGTGTCCGTGGGGGACACCGTGACCCTGCGGGACAGCGACATGAACACCCTGACGGTGACGGTCAGCGGCATCTTTGACAACTACGTGTCCAACTACGCCATCGTGTCAGCGGACACCTGCCGGGATCAGTGGGGCAGCGTGCCGCCGGTGAAAACCGCCTTCATCCGGGTGACGGACAACTCCGACGCAGGTGTCCACGCTGCCTCGGCCCGGATTCTGGATCTGGAGAACGTCTCGGCGGTATCAGTAAATCTGGACACCCGCCAGCGGGTGGGAACCATGATGTCGGTGCTGGATTACATCGTGTGGATGGTGACGGTGTGCGCCGGGGCACTGGCCTTTATCGTGCTGTATAATCTCACCAATATCAATATCAACGAGCGCATCCGGGAGATCGCCACCATCAAGGTGCTTGGCTTCTATCCCGGAGAGACATCGGCCTATGTGTTCCGGGAGAACAACACCCTGACGTTTTTGGGGATGCTGGTGGGTCTGCCGCTGGGCAAGTGGCTCCACGCCTATGTGATGAGCCAGATCCGCATTGACACCATCGCCTTCGACGTGCGGATCGCATGGCAGAGCGTGGTGTTCTCCATACTGCTGACGGCGGTGTTTGCCGCCATCGTGAACGTGGTGATGTACTTCAAGCTGCGGCGCATCAGCATGGCGGAGTCTCTGAAATCCATCGAATAAGGGAAAAACGTGAAAAAAGCATCCCTGCTTCCTGTGAAGCAGGGATGCTTTACATATCCGGCTATCAGGGGGCTATCAGAGGAGCAGCAGCTGGGCGATCTGCACGGCGTTGGTGGCGGCGCCCTTGCGGACCTGATCGCCGCAGCACCAGATGTTCAGACCGTTGTCACAGGTCAGATCCTCCCGGATGCGGCCCACGAACACGGTGTCCTGATCGCTGGTGTCCAGCGGCATGGGGTACTGTCGGTTGGCCAGATCGTCCACCAGACGGCAGCCGGGGGCGGCGGCGATGAGCTCTCTGGCCCGCTGGACGGAGATCTTCTCACGGGTGCGGACCACCAGCGAGACGCTGTGGCTCCGCACCACAGGTACCCGGACGCAGGTGCAGCTGACTTGCAGGTCCGGCAGATGCATGATCTTGCGGCCCTCGTTCTGCATCTTCATCTCCTCAGAGGTGTAGCCCTCATAGGCCTCGCCGCCGATCTGGGGGATGACGTTGTAGGCGATCTGGTACTGGAACACCTGCGGGTGGACGGGCTTGCCCTCCCGCAGAAGCTCCACCTCCTCCATAAGCTCACGGGGGCCACCGGCCCCGGCACCGGACACCGCCTGATAGGAGGAGGCGATGATGCTCTGGATGGGACTGTCCTGATTCAGGGCGTTGATGGCCACCAGCGAGACGATGGTGGTGCAGTTGGGGCTGGCGATGATGCCCTTGTGGCGGCGGACGTCCTCCGGGTTGATCTCCGGGATCACCAGCGGCACATTGGGGTCCATGCGGAAGGCACTGGAGTTGTCCACGAACACGGCACCTGCCTTGACGATGGCCGGAGCGAAGCGCTTGGCGATGTCGTTCTCCGCAGCGCCAAGCACGACGTCCATGCCCTCAAAGGCGCTGTCCTCGGCGGGCTGCACCGTCAGCTCCCGGCCCTGCCAGAGCAGCTTTTGCCCGGCGGAGCGGGGGGAGGCCAGCAACCGCAGCTCCTCCACGGGAAAGCTGCGCTCGGCCAGTATTTTCATCATTTCACGGCCCACCGCACCGGTGGCCCCCAGAATGGCAACGTTCATAGTTTGGTTCCTCCTTATTTTACAAAGCTGTCGTACAGGACGCGGATGGCACGCTCAAAGTCGCTGCCGTCCACGCCCACGATGATATTCAGTTCCTCCGGTCCTTGGGTGATCATGCGGATGTTGATGCCGTTTTCACCCAGCTTGGCGAAGATGCGGCCGGAGGTGCCGGGCTTATAGGCCATTTTCCGGCCCACGGCGGCCACGATGGCCATGTTGTCCGTCACATGGATGCTGTCGGGCTTCAGCTCCTTTTGCAGATCACCCAGCATGGGATACAGGCACGGGGTCACCTTCTGGGCCGACACCACCAGCGATACCGTGTCGATGCCGGAGGGCAGGTAGTCCACGTTGATGCCGTAGCGCTCCAACACCTCCAGGATCTGCCGCAGGACACCGGCCTGTGAGGACATTCCGTTTTTGGTGATGGTGATGACGGAGAAATCCTTGCGGCCGGCGATGCCGGTGATGAGGTTCTCGTCCGCCAGCTCCGGCTCATCGAAGCGCTCCCGGATCATGGTGCCGGGGTGGTCGGGCTGGTTGGTATTGCGGATGTTCAGGGGGATGTTCTTCTCCCGCACCGGGGAGACGGTCCCCTCGTGGAGCACCTGCGCTCCGATATAGCTGAGCTCCCGCAGCTCGGCGTAGGTGATGCGCTCGATGGGGCGGGGGTCCTGCACGATCTTGGGGTCGGCCATAAGGAAGCCGGAGACGTCGGTCCAGTTTTCATAGACGTCGGCGTCCAGCGCCGCCGCTGCCAGAGCGCCGGTGATGTCGCTGCCGCCGCGGGTGAAGGTCTTGACGCTGCCGTCGGGCATGGCCCCGTAGAAGCCAGGGATCACCACCCGGCGGCCGGAGGCGGTGCGGCGCAGGGCCTCGTAGCTGGCGGGCTGATCCACGGTGCCGTCCAGCCGGAAGCGGAGCCAGCAGATGCTGTCCAGAAAATCGTAGCCCAGATAGTCCGCCATGAGGCGGGCGGCGAAGTATTCGCCACGGCTCACCAGCTCGTCCTGACTGATGCCACGGTCCATCTTTTCCCGCAGGGCGGCGAACTCCGCCTCCAGCGGTGTGGACAGGTGCAGCTCGTCCCGGATGGAGAGATAGCGGCTGCGGATCATGTCGAACACAGCGTCACAGCTGACTCCATATTGCAGGTGGGCGTAGCACAGATACAGCAGGTCCGTCAGCTTGTGGTCGTCCCGGCTGCGCTTTCCGGCGGCGCTGACCACCACCACACGGCGGCTGGGGTCAGAGTCCACAATGGCCTTCACCTTGGCAAACTGATGGGCGTCGGCCATAGAGGAGCCGCCGAATTTCAATACCTTTAACATAGGAGGATCGCCTTTCTTTCATGGATGCAGTGCCGTTTGTTCCGCAGCGGACAGAGAGTATTTATGTCCTCGGAATAAAAACACTTGCTTTTTTCTTGGAGACAGTGTATCATACTGTTTCAGAAAAAGCAAGTGGCAAAAGGAGCGTTTTTATGATCTACCACAGCACGAGGAATGAAAAGCTGACGGCGGCCCCGGCCAGAGCCGTTTTAGAGGGAATTGCACCGGACGGAGGACTGTATGTCTGCGATCCGGGGAAGTTAGAGTTTGACTGGCAGGGGACCTTGCAGAAGGATACCATGTCCATGGCGGCGGACATTCTGGGTGTACTGCTGCCGGACTTTCAGGATATGAACGGACTGGTGCGGGCTAGCTATGCCGGAAAATTCGCCAGCGATGACCTGACGCCGCTGGTGCCGGTGGGGGAGCGGTATGTGCTGGAGCTGTACCACGGGCCCACCAGCGCCTTCAAGGACGTGGCCCTGTCGGTGCTGCCCCGGCTGGTGAGCGCCGCCGCCAAGCAGGAGGGGGCTGGGGATGTGGTGATCCTTACCGCCACCTCCGGCGATACCGGTAAGGCGGCGCTGGAGGGTTTCCACGATGTGTCCGGCACCCGGATCATGGTGTTCTATCCCGCCGGGGGCGTGTCGCCGGTGCAGGAGGCCCAGATGGTGACGCAGGAGGGCGGCAACGTTCGGGTATGCGCCATCCGGGGGAACTTCGACGATGCGCAGACATGCGTGAAGAATGTCTTTGCAGCCTGTAAAGGGAAAGACCTTCACGGTGCGGTGCTATCCTCCGCCAACTCCATCAACATCGGGCGGCTGGCCCCGCAGGTGGTGTACTACTTCCGGGCCTATGCCGATCTGGTGCAGACGGGGCGCATCCGGGTGGGGGAGAAGGTCCACTTCGTGGTGCCTACCGGCAACTTCGGGGACATTCTGGCAGGGTATTTCGCCAAGCGCATGGGTCTGCCGGTGGGGCGGCTGGTGTGCGCCAGCAACGCCAATGATGTGCTGACGGAGTTCATTTCCACCGGTGTATACGACCGGCGGCGGCCCTTCTATAAGACCACGTCGCCCTCCATGGACATTCTGGTGTCCAGCAATCTGGAGCGGCTGCTGTACCTGCTGTCGGAGGGGGACTGCGGCTATGTGGCGGGGCTGATGGAGCAGCTGAACCGGGAGGGACACTATCAGGTGTCGCCCCGGCTGTTGGAACGCTTGCAGGCGGAGTTCGACTGTGCCTGCTGCGACGATGCCGGGGCGGCGGAGGTCATCCGTCGGCTGTGGCAGGAGCAGCACTATCTCTGCGACCCCCACACGGCGGTGGCGTGGTCGGCGGCAGAGCAGGTGCGGCTGGAGGACGGGGCTCCGGTGGTGGTGCTCTCCACGGCATCACCCTACAAGTTCCCGGCGGCGGTGCTGGGGGCGCTGGAGGGCGGCTGCGACGGCGATGAGTTCGCCATGATGGAGCGGCTGCACCGGCTCACCGGCACAGAGGTGCCGAGGAATCTCGCCGGTTTGCAGGGCCGGACGGTGCGCCATCGGGACGTCATCGACAAGGAGCAGATGCTGGACTATGTGCTGGCAGAGGTCATGAGGAGCTGAAAGGAGCGGACTATGAACATCGTTTGTTTGGATATGGAGGGGGTGCTGGTGCCGGAGATCTGGATCGCCTTCGCAGAGGAGAGCGGTATCCCGGAGCTGCGGCGCACCACCCGTGACGAGCCGGACTATGACAAGCTGATGCGCTGGCGCATCGACATCCTGCGCCAGCATGGACTGGGGCTGACGGACATTCAGAACACCATCCGCCGCATTGACCCGCTGCCGGGAGCCAGAGAGTTTCTGGACCGGCTGCGGACTAAGGCGCAGGTGGTGATCCTCAGCGACACCTTCGAGCAGTTCGGTCTGCCGCTGATGGAGAAGCTCAACTGGCCCACCCTGCTGTGCAACACGCTGGAGGTGGGGGAGGACGGTATGATCTCCGGCTTCCGGATGCGGTGCAGTCACTCCAAGCTCACCACCGTCCGGGCCTTCCAGTCCATGGGCTACGATACCATCGCCTCTGGCGACAGCTACAACGATCTGGAGATGATCCGGGCCAGCAAGGCGGGCTTCCTGTTCCGCACCACGGAGCAGATCAGAGCGGACTATCCCCAGTATCCGGCCTTCGAGGAGTATGACGACCTGCTGGCGGCCATTGAACAGGCACTGTAAAGGGGAAACGCATGACAGGGAGAGCCTCCGCAGGAGGGCGGTTCCGCTGTCGGAATAAGAAAAGGATAGGGCAGGGCCGACATTTTGTCGGCCCTGCCCTATCCTTTATGGTGGTTACTGCTCCTGTACCACGGCGATGTCCTCACCGACGGTGCAGATGTGGTATGGGGCATCGGCGGAGACGCCGGTGTCGTGGGTCTCTCCGGTGCGGAGGTTTGTCACCCAGAGGGTTCCGTTCTGCCGGTAGGTGGCATAGGCGGCGCCGGTATAGAATTGCAGGCCGTCCTCCTGCCTCTGGGGGATGTAGGCGGCGGCACGGGACACGGTCGGCCGGGCCAGTTCTGTGGCGCAGTCGTATCCATAGACATCCGTCAGGCGGGATTCCTGACTTCCGTCATCCGTGGCTATCACGAGGATATCCGCTCCCAGCCAGCGGGCGGTGAGCATGAGGGAGGCATCCTCTGCTATGCCGCAGGCGACGGCCAGATCCACCACCTGCTGCCCGTCGCAGTAGAAAGCGCCCTGACGATTCGCCTGCTTGGTCAGGAAGATGGCTTGCTGCAAATCCGGGGAGACCTCCAGCTGCCAGATGCCGTAGGGGGTCAGCAGGTCGGGCAGCAGCCACGTCAGTTGGCCGCTCTCCAGCCACGCCAGAGCGTACCGGCCCTGATCCAGCTGCTCCGGGTCACGCAGGCGGCACAGGACGGCGTCCATGGAGCCGGAGATGGGCTCGGCAGACCAATCCTCCTGCTGGTTCTGGAGGAAGATCTGCCCACCATATTGGCACCAGAGGAAGGTGAGCTGTCCCTCCGGCAGGGTACCGGAGAAGGTCTCGGTGGGCAGGGCCTGACCGTCTGCGTAAAATGCGCCGTCGGTGCAGGTGGGCGCTGCCGGGATCACGGCGGCATTGAAGGGGGTCTCGCCGGTCCAATAGGCGATCTCATCGCCGGTGTTCACGGGTAAGGCACTGCATCCCGTCAGCAGGATGCACAGTGCACTCAAGAGATAGATGATTCGATGCTTCACGGTGGCCTTCCTTTTCACACGATATGTTTTCGGTATATGGTAAGATAATTGTATGGTAAAGAAAATGAATTGTCAATAATTTATAATATTTGGAGGAGGTAAAATGGAAAATATGCACTTTGCACAAAAAATGAGGGACGAATCTATTGACTTTGCCGTGGAGGTATGGTAAAAGTAAGGAGAAAGACAGTGGTTGGATGGGCGATAAAGGAGGCTCTATCATGAAAACGGGAAGGATTATAGCGGTGCTTGCGGTATCCTTGCTGGCAGGGCTTGTGCTGGTGCTGCTCTGGATAGGCCGGGGTGGCAGAGAACCGGAGGGGACCGTAGTATCCGTGACGGAAAAGCAGGCCATGACCTTCGCAGAGGGTGAAATCCGCCGCATCGCCGGGGAGGGCGGGCCGGACTGCACATGGGACGATACCACGGCGATCCTCCAAGGCAGATCCCTTTACGGCCCCGACGACCAGTGCAACGGATATGTGTGCAGGCTGACCACCGGCGGCATGGAGACAGGGTATCTTCAAGTGGATGCGCTGGGCGGGGAGCTTTGCACCGGTGCTTACTCCTTCACCGGTATCCCGGCCTATGAGGGACTGGCCGAGGAGGGCGGTGGGACGGCTTCGGAGGAACGGCTGTACTTTTTCGGCGGCATCTCCTACGGCGTAAGGCTGGAGGACGGGAGTTTCCGGCTGATGGGCTCTCCGGAAAGGGTGAGCGCCGAGACGGCGGCGGAGCAGTACCGGCACACGGTGGAGCAGGTGCAGCGCCAACGGGCGGAGTAAGAGATGATGAGCGGCGTATTCTCCGGCGGGAGGGTGCGCCGCTCTATTGACAGCGGTGGTATAATCTATTATGGCTGAAAATATACGAAAACGAGGACAACACTATGGACATTACACAGGGCGCACCCTTCGAGAGCTTCGGGCTGTCGGAGGCGACCATGCGTGCCATACACAACAAAGGATATGAGGTGAGCACCCCCGTACAGGCCGGGTGCATCCCCCCCATGCTGGCGGGGAAGGATGTGATCGCCAAGGCCCCTACCGGCACCGGTAAGACCATGGCCTTCGGCATCCCCATCATCGAGCGCATCGACCCGGAGAGCGAGACGGTGCAGGCGGTGATCCTGGCCCCCACCCGTGAGCTGGCCATGCAGATCACCGAGGAGATGCGGGAGGTGGCGGTGTGCCACGAGGGGGTGCGGCTGGTGTGCCTGTACGGCGGCCAGCCTATTGGCAAGCAGATCAACGCCCTGAAGCGGCGGCCCCAGATCGTGGTGGCCACGCCGGGGCGGCTCTCCGACCACATGAAGCGGCGGACGGTGGTGCTGAACGAGGTGTCCACCGTGGTGCTGGATGAGGCGGACCGGATGCTGGATATGGGCTTTATCCACGATGTGCGGCGGATATTGGACAAGATCCCCAACCGGAAGAATCTGGGGATGTTCTCCGCCACCATCTCCCGTGAGGTGATGGATATCTCGTGGATCTATCAGCGGGATCCGGAGGAGATCACGGTGCAGGCCACGCAGGAGAATAAGCCCGATATCTTGCAGTACCGCCTCGATGTGGACTCCGATGCCAAGGTGGACGCCATTGCCGCCATCATCAAGAAGCAGGGGCTGGAGCGGGTCATCTGCTTCTGCAACACCAAGGGCTCCACGGAGCGGCTGACGAAGTTTTTGCAGATGCGTGGGCTGGACGCCCAGTGCATCCACGGAGATATCCCCCAGAAGAAGCGGGAGGAGGTCATGGCCCAGTTCCGGGAGGGCAAGCTCCATGTGTTCGTGGCCACGGACGTGGCCAGCCGGGGCATCGACGTGGACGATGTGGACGCCGTCTTCAACTTCGACGTGCCGGAGGAGAATGAGTACTACGTACACCGCATCGGACGGACAGGGCGGGCCAAGCGCCACGGCGTGGCCTATACGCTGCTGTCGGATTTCCCCAGCCGGATGCGGCTGGACGATATCGCCCGCAACACCCGCAGCCAGATCGTCTCCGCCAAGCTGGAGGGGGACGGCACGGTGGTTCCGCTGGAGAAGTAAGAGGTGGGGCTATGAATATTTGGAAACGGGGCGTTTGCCTGCTGCTGACGCTGGTGATGGCGGCGGCGCTGGCGGGCTGCGGCACCCGGCGGGAGCCGCAGACGCTGCGGGTATGCCTGCCGGAGCTGCCGGGGACGCTGGACCCGGCTATGGTCACCACAGACTCCGAGCGTATCGTGGTGAGCCATCTGTATGAGAATCTCATGAAGCTGGCCTCTGACGGGCAGGGCGGCAGCCGTGTGGAGGCCGGGGCTGCCCGGAAATATACCTGCACAGACAACAACGACGGAACCCAGACCTATACCTTCACCCTGCGGGACATGAAGTGGTCCGACGGGCAGAAGGTGACGGCGGCGGATTTTGTCTACGCCTGGCAGCGGCTGGCGGACCCGGCTACGGCATCCCCCAATGCGGCGCTGCTGGAGATGGTGGCGGGGTATCGGCAGGTTCGCAGCAGCGGCGATGTCAGCAAGCTGCAGGTGTCGGCCCCGGAAGAGAACACCTTTGTGGTGACCCTCAGCAATCGGTGCGCCTACTTTTTAAGCGCCGTGTGTACGGCGGCGGCCACCATGCCGGTACGCAGCGAGCAGCCGAAGAACTGGCAGGCGGATCCCACGGCCCTGTGTACCAACGGGGCCTACCGCATCAGCGAATGGAAGAACGGTCTGCTGACCGCCACGGTACCGGAGAGCTACTACGACCAGCGGCGACTGCAAATGAGCACGCTGGTGTTCCGGTTCGAGCCGGATGCGGCGATGAGGACGGAACTGCTGAAAAAGAACGAGGTGGATTTCGTACTGGGACTGTCCCAAGAGGAGCTGGCGGATGAGCCGGAGACATGGACACCGGACAGCTATCCTCAGGTGATGACGCTGCTGGTGAACCAGATGGCACAGAGCCTGGCCAGCGAGGAGCTGCGGCAGGCCATGTCGCTGGTCATCGACCGGAACGCCTTGGCGGCGCTGACAGAGAGCCGTCTGGTGACTCTGGCGACCGGACTGATTCCCGGAGGGATACGTAACACCATGGGCGGAGACTTCCGCACGGAGAGCGGCGACCTCATTAACAACGACCCAGAGGCGCTGAGGGCTGCCCGTGAGAAGGCGGCGGAGCTGATGCGGCAGGCCGGCCTGACAGACCCCAGCAGTCTGGCGGGGCTGGGGCAGGTGACGCTGCTGTATGAGGAGAGTGACGTCAACGCCAAGATCGCTCAGCTGCTACGGGATACGTGGCGGGATCAGCTGGGTCTTGTGGTGACGCTGAAGGGCGTTACCGGCGAGGAGGTACAGCGGGATGTGGCCAGCGGCGAGTTTGCCATCGCTATGGTAACGCTGAAAAGCGACCGCAACGACGCCATGGGCCTGCTGCGGCAGTGGGCCAGCGGCAGCAAGGAGGGGGAGTTCTTCTACTCCCACGCCTACGATATGCTGATGGGTGTGGCGGCGGACTGCGGCGAGGTAGAGGTACGGGACGCCTATTTGGAGGATGCCGAGCGTCTGCTGCTGGAGACGGGGTATGTATGCCCCTTGTATTTTACCGGTCAGAGCAGCCGGCTCAGCAGTGCCTACACGGGGCTGCTGACGGACGGCATCGGCGGGTACTACTTCTCCTATGTGGTTCAGCAGAACAACGGATAACAGAATTAAAAAGAGCATCCTGTGAAGGTTATTGCCTTCGCAGGATGCTCTTTTTCTTGGGAAAATGCCATGGGATGGGGCGTCCTCCCGGGAGGAAAGCCCCGTGGTGGGAGGCGGCAATTACCGGATGCCGGTAACGTGGTAGCCGGCATCCTCCACGGCCTGACGCAGGGTGTCATCGGACACGTCGGGGGTGCAGGTGACGGCGGCGGACTTGGAGTCCAGATCCACGGTGGCCTCTACGCCGGGCAGGTCATTGAGGGCCTTTTCCACACGGCCGGTGCAGTGGGTGCACATCATGCCGTCAATATGGATGGTCTTGTTCACGGTATTCTCCTCCTTTCCTTGAGACTGGAACACGGCGCTCTCCGGCAGGGGAGCGGTGGGTGCAGGCTGATCGGGAAAGACCGGGGGCTTCCAACCCCGCAGACGCAGGGCATTGGACACCACGCACACGGAGCTGAGGCTCATGGCGGCGGCGGCCAGCATGGGATTCAGGGTCAGGTGCAGGGCCGGATACAGGACACCGGCGGCCACGGGGATGCCGATGGAGTTATAGAAGAAGGCCCAGAACAGGTTCTGCTTAATGTTCCGCAGCACGGCACGGGAGAGGTCCATGGCGGCGGGGATGTCCAGCAGGCTGCTCTTCATCAGCACCACATCCGCCGACTCGATGGCGATGTCCGTACCGGCGCCGATGGCAAGGCCCACATCGGCCTGCGCCAGCGCCGGGGCATCGTTGACGCCGTCGCCCACCATGGCCACCCGCTGACCCTGCTGCTGGAACTGGGCCACGCACTTGGCCTTATCCTGCGGCAGCACCTGAGCGATGACCTGATCCACGCCGATCTGACGGGCGATGGCGTTGGCGGTGCGCTGGTTGTCGCCGGTCAGCAGCACCACTCGACGGCCCATGCGCCGCAGAGCAACAATGGCCTTGGCACTGTCGGGCTTCACCACATCTGCCACGGCTATACAGCCCAGCAGACGGCCGCTCTCAGCGAAGAACAGAGGTGTTTTGCCGTCCTCGGCCAGCCGGTGAGCGTCGGCCTCCATGGCTGCCAGCGAGACACCATTCTGCGCCAGATAACCGGCATTGCCGGCCAGCACCGCTTCGCCGGAGAGGGTGGCCTGGATCCCACCGCCGGGGACGGATCGGAAATCAGACACGGGGCAGAGGGGGATGTGGCGGGCTTGAGACTCCTCCACGATGGCGTGGGCCAGCGGGTGCTCCGAGGGCTTTTCTGCCGAGGCGGCCACGCAGAGCAGCTCTTCCTCCGTGACGCCGGGGGCGCAGAGGATATCCGTGACACGGGGCTGGCCCATGGTGACGGTGCCGGTTTTATCCAGCACCACCGTCTGCACCTTGTGCAGCAGCTCCAGACTTTCGGCGGACTTGATGAGGATGCCCTGCTGGGCGGCCTGTCCCGTGCCCACCATGATGGCCACGGGGGTAGCAAGACCTAAAGCGCAGGGGCAGGAGATCACCAGCACGGCGATGGCGATGGAGAGGCAGAAGCGGACGTCCATGCCCCCCACGAAGGCCCACAGCAGAGCCGCCGTCAGGGAGATGGCCATGACCGCCGGCACGAAGATGCCGCTGATACGGTCTGCCAGCCGGGAGATGGGGGCCTTGGAGGAGGCGGCCTCCTCCATGAGCCGGATGATCTGGGAGAGGGTGGTGTCTCCGCCCACACGGGTGGCACGCAGCTCCAGATAACCGGAACTGGTGACGGTGGCGGAGGTGACGGCGTCGCCGGGGACCTTCTCCACCGGCAGGCTCTCACCGGTGATGGCGGACTCGTCTACGGCGGCGTGGCCGTCGGTGATGACACCGTCCACGGGGATACGGCCGCCCTGACGGACGATGACGGTGTCACCGGCCACGATCTCCTCCGTGGGGATGGTGAGCTCCTGTCCCTGACGGCGCACCATGGCACTCTCCGGGGCCAGAGCCAGCAGAGCGGAGATGGCACCGGTGGTCTTGCCGCGGGAGCGCTCCTCCAGATACTTGCCCACCGTCACCAGCGTCAGGATCATGCCGGCGGACTCGAAGTACAGGTCCGGCATACCGGATACCTGTCCGGCGGCCAGCAGGCCCATTTCAATGAGGCTGTATACAAGGCCAGCCGCAGCGCCGACGGCCACCAGCGAGTCCATATTGGGGCTAAGCTTCACCAGACGGGAGAAACCTACGGTAAAATAATTGCGGTTGAGAATGAGAATGGGGATCACCAGCGCCAGCTGCAGACAGGCCAGCAGCAGAGGGTGCATATGCAGCACCTGCGGCAGGGGCAGGCCCATCATGTGGCCCATGCTCAGGTAGAACAGCGGCACCAGAAATACCACCGACCAGATGAGGTGCTTCTTCCGGCGGCGGAGGGCGGCGTCCTGATCCCGGCGCAGCTGGCCCTGATCCGTTTGGGAGGCAGGGGAGGCCCCGTAGCCAGCCGCCTTTACGGCGGCGATGATGTCACTTTCGGCGACCGCCTTCTCGTCGTAGGTGACGGTCATACTACCCAGCATCAGGTTCACCGGGGCGCTCTGCACGCCGCTGAGCCTGGAGACCGCCTTTTCCACATGAGCCGAGCAGGCGGCGCAGGTCATGCCGGTCACAGCAAATTGTTCGGTCATCATCGGCACCCCCTTACTTCATGAGCTTTTGCAGGGTGGTGACCAGCTCGTCAATGACGGCGTCGTCCCCCTGACGGATGCCATCGGCCACGCAGGTACGGATGTGGGTGGCCAGCAGCTCCTTGCTGAAGCTGTTGAGGGCGGCGCTGACGGCGGAGACCTGGATCAGGATATCCGGGCAGTAGGCGTCCTTTTGCAGCATCTCCCGCAGGCCACGGACCTGTCCCTCGATGCGGTTGAGGCGATGGGTGAGTTTCTTTTGCTCCTCGTCGGAGCGGTGCTTTGTCTTATGGCAGCAGCAGTCCATACAAATACCTCCCTGGGGTATAATTTCATGGTGGCATTATATACCCCCTGTGGGTATTTGTCAACGTTTTTCTTTGGGCTTGAAGAAAATGGCTGCCAGCACGGCAAAGACCACCGCTGCGGCGATGCCGCCGGAGGTAGCGGTGAGGCCGCCGGTGAGGATGCCCAGCGGCCCCTTTTCCGCCACGGCCTTGGCCACGCCCTTGGCGAGACTGTATCCGAAGCCGGTGAGGGGGACAGTGGCGCCGGCGCCGCCCCAGTCCACCAGATACTGGTAGACGCCCACCGCCTGCAAAAGCACCCCGGCCACCACATAGCCGGTGAGGATGCGGGCAGGGGTCAGTTGGGTGCGGTCGATGAGAAACTGGCCGATGGCACAGAGGACGCCGCCGCAGAGAAATGCGTTCAGGTAATCCAAGGCTTACACTCCTTCCTTTGCGGCGGAAAGTGCCACCGCATGACAGATGCCGGGGATGGACTCCCCCTGAAAGGAGGAGGTGGGGCTCAGCAGCGCCCCGGTGGGGGCGAAGAGCAGGCGCTTCCAGCGTCCCTCCCGCAGGCCACGGAGCAGGTAGCCGTTGAACACGGCGGCGGAGCAGCCGCAGCCGGAGCCTCCGGCGTGCATATCCTGCTTCTCCAGATGGTACAGCAGCAGCCCGCAGTCGGTGTAGTTTTTCGTCATGTCCACGCCGTCCTGCCGGAAGAGGTCAGTGACGATCTGGTGGCCCAGCAACCCCAGATCGCCGGTGACGATGAGGTCATAATCCTCCGGGCCGGTGGCGGTAGCAGTGAAGTGCGCCCGCAGGGTGTCGTAGGCGGCGGGGGCCATGGCGGCCCCCATGTTGTTGGCATCGGTGATGCCCCAGTCCACGATGCGGCCGCAGGTGACGTGGGTGATATAGGGACCGTCCCCCTGAGCCCCCAGAATACAGCAGCCGGAGGCGGTGGCCGTCCACTGGGCGGTAGGGGTGCGCTGGCTGCCGTAGGGGACCGGCATCCGGTACTGGCGCTCGGCGGTGCAGTAGTGGGAGGAGGTCATGGCGGCGGCCAGCCGGGCGAAGCCCCCGTCAATGAGCAGCGCCGCCAGGGACAGGCTCTCTCCCATGGTGGAGCAGGCGCCGTACAGCCCGTAGAAGGGGATATGGAAGCTCCGCAGGCCGAAGGAGGTGCCGATGCACTGGTTCAGCAGGTCCCCAGCCAGCACGTAGTCCAGTTCACCGGCGGTGAGGCCACCCTTTTCCAGCGCCCGGCGCAGGACCCGCTCCTGCATGGCGGATTCTCCCTGTTCCCATGTCTTTTTCCCGAAGAAGGCATCGGGGGATAGCTCGTCGAAATAGTCGGAGAGGGGGCCTTGCCCCTCCATGCGGCCGCCGATGTTGGCGAAGGACACCACGCTGGGAGGATGGGAGAGCTGCACCGTCTGGCGGCCCGCTCGTTTGGTCTGCATAGACTTCACCTCGTGTTTCGTATTTGAGGTAGTTTGTCCCGGTGAGGGAAAAATAAACAAGGAAGGAAGCCCTGCGGCAAAGCCGCAGGGCTTCCTTCCTTTTCAGATGTTCCATCGGAACAGCAGCAGATATGTCGCTGCAAAATCACCGGCCGCCAGATTACGATTACCGGCTGCGGGGTCACTCGCCGGATCTCTCCGGGACGGTTGCCGCCGTTTCAGGCTCCGGCAGCAGATCCGTCATGCTCTTGAGGCTGATGCCCAGCGTGGAGGCATTGTGCAGCAGAGCAGAGGTGGTGGGGGGCAGGATGCCCGCCACGCCCAGAAGAATCAGGCCCAGATTAAAGCCCACAATGAAGCGGTAGTTCCGATGGATGCGATCCATAAGGCTCTGACTGATGCGCCGCAGCGTCACCAGCTGGAACAGATCCTCGGAGGTGATGGTGATATCGGAGATCTCCCGTGCGATGGCGGCGCCGGTGGAGATGGCGATACCGGCATCGGCCTCCGACAGGGCAGGGGAGTCGTTGACGCCGTCACCGATCATGATGACCGTGTGTCCGGCGGCACGCTCCCGGCGGATGAAGTCTGCCTTATCCTCCGGCAGGACCTCGGCGTGGAACTCGTCCACCCCTACCTCCTCCGCCACACAGGCGGCGGTACGGCGGTTGTCGCCGGTCATCATGACCACCTTGCGGATGCCGCAGTTGTGGAGCGCACGGATGGCGTCCTTGGCCTCGGCCCGAAGGGGATCGTGGATACAGATCACCGCCGCTAGCTGCCCGGCCAGACACAAATAGAGGTGGGAGTACTGGGTGGGCAGGGCATCGAACCTCTCCTGCTCCCCGGCGGGGATGGTGCAGCCCTCGTCCTCGAAAACGAAGTGGGCGCTGCCGATGAGGGTCTTTTCGCCGTTTACCATGCTGGAGATGCCGTGGGCCACGATGTACTGCACCTGAGAGTGGTACTCCTCGTGGGACAGACCCCGGCGCTTGGCCTCCTCCACCACGGCGGTGGCCATGGAGTGGGGATAGTGCTCCTCCAGACACGCCGCCAGACGCAGCATCTCTTGAGCGTCGTGACCCCCGAAGGGGACCACGTCCTGCACCGTGGGGACGGCGTAGGTGAGGGTACCGGTCTTGTCGAACACCACGGTATCCGCCTGGGCCACGGCCTCCAGGAAGCGGCCACCCTTGACGGAGATGTGATAGCTGCTGCACTCCCGCATGGCGGAGAGCACGGCGATGGGCATGGAGAGCTTCAGAGCGCAGGAGAAGTCCACCATCAGCACCGCCAGCATTTTGGTGACGTTCCGGGTCAGCAGGTACGTCAGCACCGTACCGCCCAGCGTATACGGTACCAGCCGGTCCGCCAGACGGGCGGCCTTGTCCTCGGTGGTGGATTTCAGCTTCTCGGACTCCTCGATCATCCGGACGATGCGGTCGTAGCGGCCGCTGCCCTGTACCTTCTGAACCTCCACCACGCATTGGCCCTCCTCGGCCACTGTTCCGGCGTATACCGGACTGCCGGGGCGCTTGACCACGGGCATGGACTCGCCGGTGATGGAGGCCTGATTCACCATGGCCTCGCCGCTGACCACCTGACCGTCCAGCGGGATAAGGCTGCCGGTGCGGACCAGTATCCGGTCGCCCAGCTGCACGTCACCGATGGGAACCAGTACCTCCGTATCGCCGCTTTGCAGCCATACCTTGTCCACATTCAGGGACATGGCCCCGGCCAGATCGGCCACAGACTTCTTGTGGGTCCACTCCTCCAGAATTTCGCCCAGCCGCAGCATGAACATGACGGAGCCGGCGGTGGAGAAGTCGCCCCGAACCATAGAGACGGTGACGGCGGTGGCGTCCAGCACCGCCACGGTGAGCTCGCCGTGCCACAGGGCCGTCAGCCCCTCCCGGATGTACTTCACGGAGCGGTACAGGGCCATGGCCGTGGTGATGGGGGCGGGGAGGAACAGCTTGGAGAAGATGCGGCGCATCACCGTCATGGCCAGCTTGTCCTCGAACTCCCGGTTCAGAGCACGGGAGGTGTGCTCCGGCACCAGCTCCATGACCTCGGCCTTGGCGAAGGAGAAGGAAGCCAGTGCGCCGATCACGGCGCTACGCTGGCCGGTGTAGCGCACCACGGCATCCTGTGTGCGGTCATAGACCGTGACCTCCGTGACACCGTCTACGCTGCGAAGATAGTATTCCAGCAGATCCGCCTCATGCAACGACATCCGGGCGCAGTGCAGATGTACCCGCAGGCGGTTGGGGGACTCGTGGAGAATGTTGCATTTCATAGATCAGTTTGAACCTCCAAACGAAAGAAGAACCGCAGAATGCGGCTCTTCCTATAACGCAGTGCTGAACTTAAGCCTCTTGTGCGGAAGTGTCCTCAATGGTCTCGGCCTCGGCCTCAGCGGCCCGGTGGTCATTGATGGCCTTGGCGTCGGCGTAGATGTCGTCGGCGCCCTCGCGGACAGAGGTGACGGTGTGCATGATGCAGTCCTTGGCACGCAGAGCGGCGGCGGTGGTGTGGGCATAGACCTTCTTAGCGTCCTCGCTGGTGAGGATCTTCAGGCCGGCCGTGCCGAACAGCAGACCGGCGGCGAACAAACCAATGTGTTTCATGATAAATTTCCTCCTGTTGATTGCGATTGCTGCGCTGAAACAGGCGCAGCTCCTAAGATCGAAGTGCTCCGATCCGTGGGAGAATCATAGCACAACGAGTGGTACAATGCAAGTGTTTTTCATAAAAAAGTGGGGATCATGGGAACAAAAAGCTACACAACCGACGCCCCAAAGGGCATCAGGGCCAGACGGGCCATTTTGAAGCACTGGAGGCCCACAGGGACCCCGACAATGGTGACGCACCACAGGCAGCCCAGAATGACATAGCCCAAGGCCATCTCCATTCCGGAGAGCAGCAGCCAGAGAATATTCACCAGCAGTGAGAAGCCCCCGCCGCCGTAGACTACCTCCTTGCCGAAGGGGAAAAAGGCCAGAGAGGCGAATTTGAAGCACTGAAGGCCCACAGGGATGCCCACAATGGTGACGCACCACAGGCAGCCCGCCAGCACCCAACTCAGTCCGCCGATGAGTCCGCCGAAGAGAAACCAGAGGATGTTGCCAATCGTTTTCATAGAAATACCTCGCTTGTAACTGTCTCCGAGGGAGACTGGTTCTATCTTAAACGGAAATTGTGAAGTTTTCAACCACGGCGGGAAAGTTTTTCCCGGTGAGAGTCAGGCACCGGCGGGAATATAAACAAATCCACCCTTGCAAAGAGGAGGGATATATGGTAAAATCACCATAGAGTGCAGGCTCGTTGCTGCCCGGTGTGAAAAACCGGAGGAGAAAGGGTAGGCGCTCCCCGGCCTTGGAGCAGCTGCTGGAGAACGATGTGGACAGCTATGAGATCGTGGAAGTGGGCGATATACAGGTAGACGACCTGCTCCTGTCAGCCGAAGAGCATCAGGCTATGCTGGCACAGGGAGAGGCACCGGATAACTGGGAGAGTGAGAGCAGTCAGGTGTCCTGAACGGCTGAACAGAAAAACGGGCTGCGGCCCGTGATAGGGAAGCTCATATAGCCTTGCGGAAATGGTGCAAGGCGTTTCTACGGAGCCGCCGAAGGCTCTACTATGGGTGCTCTGCCGGAAAAGCGGCGGGGTGCCTATTTTTTGCGGAAAGGAAGGAAACGGATATGGTGCAGGTTTTGAAGGGAAACATCGTGCAGGCCCCGGCGCTGGGGGAGCTGCAGATCACGGAGCAGGGCTATCTGGTGATGGAGGACGGCGTGATCCGGGGCGTCTATGACCGGCTGCCACTGGAATATGCTACGGCGCCGCTGGTGGATTACGGTCAGGCACTGGTGATGCAGTCCTTTGCGGATATGCACCTCCACGCCCCCCAATACCCCATGCTGGGCATGGGCATGGATCTGCCGCTGCTGGAGTGGCTGGACACCTACACCTTCCCCACGGAGGCACGGTTTGCCGACACGGACTACGCCCGCCGCATCTATCGCCGTCTGGCCACGGACCTCATCACCAACGGCACCACCCGTGTGTGTATGTTCTCCTCCCTCCACACCGACGCCACGTGGATCCTCATGGAGGAGCTGGAGCAGGCCGGTGTCACCGGCTATGTGGGCAAGGTGAACATGGATCGCAATGGCCTGCCCGGCATCTTGCAGGAGACCACGGAGGAATCTGTCCGGGAGACGCTGCGGTGGCTGGAGGGATGTCATTTCGACCACGTCAAGCCCATTCTGACCCCCCGCTTTACCCCCAGCTGTACCAATGAGCTGATGATGGCACTGGGCCGTCTGGCGCAGGAGAAGGGGCTGTATGTCCAGTCTCACCTGTCGGAGAATCTGGGGGAGATCCAGTGGGTAAAGGAACTGCACCCGGACTGTCAGCAGTACTGGGAGACCTATGATAAGTACGGTCTGTGGAAGGAGCGCACCATCATGGCCCACTGTGTCCACTCCGACCAGCGGGAGTGCGACGCCATGCGCCGGGCTGGGGTGGTGGTGGCTCATTGCGCCGGTTCCAACATCAATCTGTGCAGCGGCGTGTCGCCGGTGCGGGAGATGCTCCAGCAGGGCATCTGGGTGACGCTGGGGTCCGACATCGCCGGTGGCGCCTGTCTGCCCATGTATAAGGTGGCTACCATGAGCATCCGGGCCTCCAAAATCAAGCGCATCGAGACCGACTGGTCCGAGGACTTCCTGACGGTACCGGAGGCCTACTATCTGGCTACCAGCTCAGGCCACCGTTATTTCGGGGACGGGGACGGCTTCGCCCCAGGCAATCGGCTCCACGCCATCGTGGTGGATGACGGTGACTTCACGGAGGCCAGCCATCCCCTGACGGTGCGGGAGCGGTTCGAGCGGGCCATGTATATGCTCCACCGCCACAACATCACCGCTGTCTGGTCCGACGGTCGCTGCGTGGTGGGGAAGATGCTGCAATAAAGGAAAAATGCAGAACAAGCCCTCCGGCCTTGGCCGGAGGGCTTGTTGCTTCAAATACTGCGCTCCATAGGGAGATAGGCGGAAAAATCATTGGGGTGGACCTCACCGGTGAGGGTGAAGCCGTTCTTGGTCCAGAAGGCCAGGCTCTGAGGATTGCCCTCATCCACCGCCAGTCGCAGCCAGTGATACCCGGCGGCAGACAGCTGGGCCATGCAGTCCCGGAGGATGCGGCTGCCCAGTCCGCAGCCCTGACGGTCATGAGCCGTCATGAACAGGCCGATGAAGGCGGTGTCGGCGGCGGGATAGTTCAGGATCAGATCCATCACGGCAATCAGGCAGTCCCCGTCGTAAAAGCCCACGAACCACTTATCCTCCATAGCTTTTCCCGGCGGCAGGGCGGTCATATCGGTCCGGATGCTCTCCGGCGTGGGCTGCGGCGGGTGATACCGGTAGAACAGGGGGTTGCCCTGCATCAATGCACAGACCTGCGCTGCATCCGCCTCCGTCAGGCGACGGGCGGGACAGACGGCGTTACTCATGGGGCTGCTCGGCGGCCAGAACGGCCTCCGTATCGGCGTCGCACAGGCGGATCAGCTTCTCCGCCAGAATTTTGGAGAACCCGGCGATGAGTCCGCACTCGATGACCAGCCGCCCCACGGCCCCCTCCTCGTCCCCGGAGGGGGTGCGGATGTCGGTGGCGGCGCTTTGGACCTGCTGGTTGAAGAACAGGGCCAGCTGCCGGAATTTTTCGGAGTAGGCCTCGTATACCGACCGCACGCAGTCCTCGCTGCTGTCGGCGGGCAAAATTTTCTGCACGTCGCTGATGCTGATGCTCTGCTTCATGGTGAGGATCATAATGAGGTAGGCGATGTGTACCCGGTAGTACTTCCGCTTCACCGGAGCAGGCATGATCTTCAGGCGCACATAGTTGTTGATGGCGGAGGAGGTGACAAAGCTCTCCTTGCCGCCGGGGATGGACGGGATGAAGCCGAGATACTGCACCAGCAGCACCACCACCTGATCCATGTAGAGCCCCAGATCAGGGATGGAATCCCAGTCCGGCAGATGGTAATTGGTGATGAACCGATCCCAGCGCTCCAGCTTGTGAATGATGAGTTTCTTATCGTATGACATGGCGTACCTCCTGTGCAGGCGCCGTCGGCGCACCGGCAGCGTGGAAGTCGGCTGTTTTTCTTAACAGTCTTTAAACAACTACTATATAATATCAGAAAAACTTGTTTTTTGCAAGGGTAAATAGCAGTTGACCTGTTGACTTTCGAAATCTAATATGCTATATTAGAAAAAAGAAAGATAGGGGGCTTGCTATTATGCCCAAGCAGGTGTATATTTATGGTGACTCCTTGCTGAAGGCCACCATGCCGGACGAGGGGTATCATTACCATTTCCACTACGATGAGGTACTGCAGCGCTATCCGGAGCGCCGGACGCAGGTGGTGAACCGCTCCAAAATGGGAGCCACCATCTCCAAGGGCGAGTCGCTGGTGCAGCACGATCTGAACCGGGGGCTGGAGGCTGACTATGCACTGGTGGCCTACGGCGGCAACGACAGCGACTACGATTGGGCAGCCATCGATGCAGACCCGGCGGGGAACCATCATCCCCGGACGGAGCTGCCTGCCTTTCGGGAGAAGCTCCGCCACACGGTGACCATGCTGCGGGAGAGGGGCATCCAGCCGGTGCTCATGAGCCTACCACCCATTGACGCCGCACGGTATCTGGCCTTCATCTGCCGGGACGGACTGCGGAAGGAGCGGATCATGGACTGGCTGGGGGACGTGCAGATGATCTACCGGCATCAGGAGATGTACTCCGATGCGGTGACCCAGCTGGCCTATGCCGAGGGCCTGCCCCTGATCCCGGTGCGGGAGGAGTTCCTCAACGACCACAGGCTGATGCGGCTCATCGCCGCAGACGGTATCCATTTGACCATGCCCGGCTATGAGCGGCTGTTCGACACACTGGCGGACTGGCTGCGGATACGGGTATAAGAAGGAGTAGAAAGCTATGCTGAGAATTTTCACCGATACGGCGGCCAACGTCCCGCCCCACTTGCTGGAACAGTATCACATCACCGCCATGCCCCTGACGTATCTGCTGGATGGCCAACCCACGGAGCTGGTGGGCCATGACTACTACGAGGCCATGCGGAAGGGCGCCGAGGTCAAGACCTCGCTGGTGAGCCCGGCCCTGATCCGGGACACCATGGAGAGTGCCCTCAAGGATGGGGATGACGTACTGTACATCGCCATCTCCGGCGGCATCAGCGGTACCTGCTGGAGCGCTGAGCTTATGGCGGAGGAGCTGCGGAGCGAATACCCCGACCGCATGATCCGGGTACTGAATACCTGCGGCGCTTCGTTGGGAGAGGGCCTCGTGGTGCTGGAGGCAGCCAAAATGCTGGAGAAGGGCTGTACGGCAGATGAAATCATCCGGCAGGCCGAGGAAAATTGCGGGCGGATGCGCCAGTTCTTCATGGTGGACGACCTGAAGTATCTGCGCCGGGGCGGCCGCATCAGCGCTGCGGCGCAGGTAGCGGGCTCTCTGCTGAAGATCAAGCCCATCCTTCAGTCCGATCCGGAGGGCCACATCATCCAGCACAGCAAGGTTCGTGGTCAGCTGAAGGCCATGGAGACGCTGGCGGAGTTGTACAAGGAGTACGCCGTGGACGGCACCCGGACGGTGGGTATCGCCCATGCCGACTGTCCGGACGGGGCGCTGCGGCTGCAGGCCAAGCTGCGGGATGCCGGTCAGACCGGCGAGATCCTGTCGGTATGCTATGAGCCGGTCACCGGTGGCCATGTGGGTCCCGGCACGGTGGCGCTGTTCTTCTTCGGCGAGGTCTGGCGCTAAGGCCGGATTTTCTGCGCCGGAGAGGTTGCATCCGGCACAATTATTGGTATAATATAGGCGACGGGATGTCTTGTCCCGCCGCCTATCTCGTGTAAAAGGGGGACTTTCCCATGAAGATAAAGGACCTGCTGGAGCGCTCCGGCGTGCAGTTACTATCCGGCGGTTGCGGAGAAGAGGAGATCACGGCGCTGACCTACGACTCCCGGAAGGCGCAGACCGGGAGCCTGTTTTTCTGTCTGCGGGGCGCCCGTTCCAACGGAGAGGACTTTGCGCCGGCGGCCTATGCACAGGGCTGCCGCTGTTTCGTCAGCGAGGGGACGCTGGACGTGCCGGAGGATGCGGACGTGGTGCGGGTATCGGATGCCCGTCAGGCGCTGGCGCAGATCTCGGCGGCGTTTTTCGGCTTTCCCCAGCGGGATGTGACCATCATCGGCGTCACCGGTACCAAGGGCAAGACCACCGTGGCGGAGACGGCCTGCTCCGTCATGAACCGCATGGGCCTGGCCTGCGGCGTCATCGGCTCCAACGGGGCCGCCTACGCCGGGAAGCACGTGGGAACCAGCAATACCACACCGGAGAGCTACGAGCTGATGCGGCTGTTTCGGGCCATGCGGGACGAGGGCGTCCGGTATGTGGTGATGGAGGTGTCCTCTCAGGCGCTGGCCCGCCACCGGGTGGACGGCATCACCTTCGATACGGCGGTGTTCACCAACCTCTCCCCGGACCACATCGGCACCGAGGAGCACCCGGACTATGCCCACTACCGGGACAGCAAGAAGCGGCTGTTCGCCCAGTGCCGCCACGGCATCTTCAACGCCGACGACCCGGAGGCGGAGTACATGATGGCGGGCAGTCCCTGCGAAAAGAGCACCTATGCCATTCACCGTCCGGCGGATCTCCGGGCGGAGAGAGTGAACATCCTGAAGGCCGGGGACCTGTTCGGTATGGAGTTCACGGCGGCCGGCACCACCTACCACATTCGGATGCCGGGGGAGTACAACGTCTACAACGCTCTGGCGGTGGTGGCACTGGTGGGGCGTTATACGGACCGCACCTGCGAGTTGGCGGAGGCCCTCAGCTATGTGACGGTGCCGGGGCGGTTCGAGGTGCTGCCGGACGTGATGCCGGGATGTACCGTAGTGCTGGATTTTGCCCATAACTCCATCAGCATGAACGCCCTGCTGCAAACGGCCCGCAGCTACGATCCGGCTCGCATCATCGCCGTGTTCGGCACCGGCGGCCGCACCAGAGTGCGCCGCCACCAGCTGGGGGAGGCAGTGGCCAAGGGGGCCGATTTGGCCATTATTACCACCGACGACCCGGATCGGGACGACCCGGCGGAGGTCATTGCGGACATTGCCACCTGCTTCGGCCCCGGCAGCTGCCCCCATGTGGGTATTGTGGACCGCCGGGAGGCGGTGCGCTATGCGCTGGAGCAGATGCGTCCCGGCGATATGCTGCTGCTGTGCGGCAAGGGCCGGGAGGGATACCAGTTGGTGCAGGGGAAGAAGATCCCCTACGACGAAGAGGAGACGGTCCGCTCCTGCGCCCGTGAGCTGCTGGAGTCCCGCCCACAGGCCCTGTGACCGGGATAAGGAAGGCTTCCTACAAGATAAAAAGAGACGGTGCGGCATAAGTTATCCACGCACAAGGACAACATGAATTGCGTTCAGAGCATATAAATCGGCGGCAATATACCTCATTAGGTATATTGCCGCCGATTTGATCAATAGAGGACTTGCAGCTTTCAGGTTAGCATTTTATCAATTTCGATTCCTTATGGTAGACACACGAATAGCGGTCAACGTGGGAAATGATCGACTCGGATATTTCTAAAAACAGTCTGCTGCCTGCATCCGTTTTCGCATCAGGCCCAGACTTCCTGCAGCACCCGGATGGCGTTACCGCCGATGACCTTGGCAATATCCTCATCGCTGTAGTTGTGCTTTACCAGCCAGCGGATAATGTTCCAGCTGGATTCGGTGGGGTTCTCCAGATACTTCACATAGGGGACCTCTTCATACTCCGCACCGGTCTTGGAGGTAGCGGCGATGGACAGTGCCTGTGCAAAGGCATGATGCACGCCCACGTGATCACCGTACAGGCAATCCACGCCAAAGCCCACATGGTCGATGCCCACCATGTTTTTCACATATTCAAAGTGCTCCATAAAGCTGTCCAGATCGTGGGTCATCTTGGTCTTGGACATAGTGGTGTGGGGAGCGGCCTCAATGCCGACCACGCCGCCCTTGGCAGCAACAGCCTGAATCATCTCATCGCTGGCCATCCGCTTGGTGTTCCACACGCCTTTTGCCCCTACATGGCTCATAATGATCGGCTTCTTGGAATAGGTGATTGCATCATAAGCAGTCTGAGGGCCGCAGTGGGATACGTCAATGAGCATACCCACCTTGTTCATTCGCTCTACGCACTGCTTGCCGAACATGGTCAGGCCGCCGTCATGGACCTCCTTGCAGCCGTTGCCCAGCGCATTGCTTTCGGAATAGGTCACACCCAGCTGGCGGACGCCCAAGCCGTAGAGAATATCAATGCGGTCTACCTCGTTTTCAATAGGAGCGGCTCCCTCCACCACAAATACCATGGCGATCTTTCCGGCCTTCTTGGCGGCAAAAATGTCATCCACGGTCTTACAATGGATAATGAAATCCTGATGAGCCAGATCGCACAGCCGCATACCCAGATCGTGAATGATGTCGATCCACTTCCAGCCGCCGGGACTGGAGATGATATTCACGCCGTCCAGTTGGTTATCGAATACGCAGTCGATATTCGAATAGGCCAGTGCTTCATAAGCGGTCATCTCCCGGCCGTTGCGCATCACATTGTCGATATTCTGCTTGCTGGTAACGTCCTTCGGGAACAGAGTCGGATGATCATGGACGCTGACATAGGGATATTTTGCCAGCAGCTCCGCAACACGAGCCTCCTGCTCCGGTTCCAGCTCTACTACATGGCGGCCGGCCCAGTCCCAGTCGGCCCACTCAAATTTGGGGAAATCCTTTCCCTCCTCCAGATACTCATATGCTTTGTAGCCTTTATAGGCAGGCTTCATTTTGTACTCCATTGCATGGTTTCCTTTCTGTTTTTAATTAGGACCAGACTTCTCGCAGCACCCGGATGGCATTGCCGCCCAGCACCTTGATAATTTCCTCGTCCGTATAACCGTGTTTGATGAGCCATCTGGGAATATTCCAGCTTGCCTCAGTCGGATTTTCCAGATACTTCACAAAGGGAACCTCCTGATAAGGCACCGTGGTTTTGGAAGTATCCCCGGTAGACAGGGCTGCGGCAAAAGCGTGATGCAGACCCACATGGTCGCCGTACATGCAGTCCACGCCGAATCCCACATGGTCGATGCCCACCAGATTCTTTACATATTCGAAGTGCTCCATGTAACTGTCAATATCGTGGGTCATACGGGTCTTTGACATGGTGGTGTGTGGGGCAGCCTCGATACCGACCACACCGCCTTTGGCAGCAATGGCCTGAATCAATTCGTCGCTTGCAAGGCGCTTTGTGTTCCAAACACCCTTCGCTCCGGTATGGCTCATAATAATGGGCTTGGTGGAATGGACCACCGCGTCATAAGCGGTCTGAGAGCCGCAGTGGGACACATCAATAAGCATACCCACTTTGTTCATTCGCTCCACACACTGCTTGCCGAACATGGTCAGCCCGCCGTCGTGATCCTCCTTGCAGCCGCTCCCCAATGCATTGCTCTCGGAATAAGTCACGCCCAGTTGGCGGACGCCCAATCCATACAGGATGTCAATGCGGTCCACCTCGTTTTCAATGGGAGCAGCTCCCTCGATCACAAACACCATGGCGATCTTGCCCTCTTTTTTTGCGGCAAAGATATCGTCCACGGTTTTACAATGGACAATAAAATCCTGATGGGCCAGGTCACACAGCCGCATCCCCAGATCATGAATGATGTCGATCCACTTCCAACCGTTAGGACTGGAAATAATGTTGGTGCCGTCCATCATATTATCGAAGATACAGTCGATGTTGGAATAGGCCAGCGCCTCATATCCGCAGCGATCCCGGCCAGTCCGCATGGCGTCAAACAGCGGTTCACAGGTGGACATATCCCGTGTGGTAAAGTCCGGATGATCGTGGAGGCTGACGTAGGGCGTCCTTTCCAGCAGTTCCCTGCACCGGATCTCTTCTTCCGGATCCAGTGGCAGGATGTTTCGGCCGGCCCAGTCCCAGTCCGCCCAGTCAATGACCTTAAAATCCCTTCCCGGCTCAAGATACTGATACGCCTCATAGGGGCGATACCCTTTCTTCAGTTGAAATTCCATACAATTTGCTCCTGTTCAGCAGAACGGTCAGGCCCAGACTTCCCGCAGCACCCGGATGGCGTTGCCGCCGATGACCTTGCCGATGTCCTCTTCGCTGTAATTGTGCTTTACCAGCCAGCGGATGATGTTCCAGCTGGCTTCTGTGGGATTCTCCAGGCCCCAGACGAAGGGCACTTCCTCGTAAGAGGTATTCGCAGTTTCCGCTGTAGACAGGGCGGCGGCAAAGGCGTGGTGTACGCCCACATGGTCGCCGTACAGGCAGTCCACGCCAAAACCAACGTGGTCGATGCCGATCAGGTTCTTCACATACTCGAAGTGCTCCATCACGCTGTCCAGATCATGGGTCATCTTGGTTTTGGACATGGTTGTGTGGGGGGCAGATTCAATACCGACCACGCCGCCCTTGGAACCGATGGCTTTAATGAGATCATCGCCGGCCATACGCTTAATGTCCCATACGCCCTTGGCGCCCACGTGGCTCATGATAATGGGTTTCTTGGAATACATGACCGCATCATAGGCTGTTTGCTGGCCGCAGTGGGACACATCAATAAGCATACCCACCTTGTTCATCCGCTCCACGCACTGCTTGCCGAACATGGTCAAGCCACCGTCGTGATCCTCCTTCATGCCATTACCCAAAGCGTTGCTCTCAGAATAGGTCACGCCCAACTGACGGACGCCCAGACCGTAGAGGATATCGATGCGATCCACTTCATTTTCAATGGGAGCTGCGCCCTCAATGCAAGGCACCCAGGCGATCTTGCCAGCCTTCTTGGCAGCAAAAATGTCATCAACCGTCTTGCACTGGATCAGAAAATCCTGATGAGCAAGGTCGCACAGCCGCATTCCCAGATCATGAATAATGTCGATCCACTTCCAGCCGCCGGGACTGGAGATGATATTCACACCGTCCATCATATTGTCGAAGATGCAGTCAATATTGGAATAGGACAGTGCTTCATAACCGCAGACAGCGCGGCCCTGCCGCATGGAATCATAAATGTGGTCAATGCTGGACATATCCTTTGGGTAAAATGTAGGGTGATCGTGAAGGCTGATGTAAGGATGCTTCTTCAGGATCTCCTGCACCATGGCTTCCTGATCCGGCTCCAGCTCTACAACATGGCGTCCGGCCCAGTCCCACTGTGCCCATTCGATCTTTGGATAGTCCTTGCCCTCTTCCAGATATTCATAAGCCTTATAACCCTTATAAGCAGGTTTTTGTACAAAGTTCATCAGTTCAAACACCTTTCTTCATAATCTTTTTTGAAAAGAGGGGGGCTCCCGCAGGAGCCCCCCTCTCTCCATGCAACCATTACATACGAATCAGCAGGGGTGCTTTATTTCGCATGGACGTTGACAAAGTTGGCGCAGGCCAGGAACGCGCTATTGCCGGGGGACAGGTGCCAGCCGGTGAAGTTGGTGGTGTCAGCGGCATAGGTGTTGTTGGGCACGAACAGGTGGCAGCAGGGCAGGTTCTCCACAAACCACGTCTGCCATTGGTTCAGCAGCTCCACACGCTTGTTGTAGTCGGTTTCGCTCTGCATGGCATTCAGCAGATCCTCCTGCTCCTGACTGTTGAACTCCATGAAGTTCAGAGTCTGGCCGATGCCGAAGACCGTCAGCAGGGTGGTATCCACATCGTCGATGGTTCCCCAGCTGCTGTAGCTGATGTCATACTTGTGGCCCTGAGTCACGTTGGCGGAGAAAGTTGCGGCGTCCACGGGCTGCAGCTTCAATTCCACGCCGGCCTTGGCAAAGTCAGAGGACAGAATGGACATGACGCCGTCCACATTGGCCAACGTGCCCTTGTAGGTAATGGTGAAGCTCAGAGGCTTGCCATCGGCGCTTTCACGGATGCCGTCGCCGTTGGTATCCACATAACCGGCGTTCTCCAAAATGGAGGCGGCGGCAGCGGTATCAAACTCAGGCTGACGGATGTTGGAAGCGGTAAAGTCACTGTAAACGGGGCTGATAGGCGTGTACATCGGCGTTGCAGCGCCGGACATGGCCACGTTTACCAGTGCCTCACGGTCGCAGCTGGCGGCCAGGGCCTTACGAACATTCACATCCTGCAGCAGTTCGTTGGTCTGAGAGAAGGTGATGAGTGTATAGCCAAGGGAGCCAACAGATTCGATCTGATAGTTGGAGTTGCTCTGCAGCTGAGAAATGGAAGATGCGCTGAGGAAGTTGGCACAGACATCGACCTCGCCGTTCTGCAAGGCCAGCACCATAGCATTCTCGTCGGTGTACACGCGGAATACCACTTCATCAATGCAGGCTCCGGCACCGTCATTGGCCTGAGTGAAATAGGGATTGCGCTTCAGAGTGACATACTCGCCGTCCACCCACTCGGAAACATAGTAGGGACCGTAACCAGCGCCGGAGTAAGAATAGGTAGTGGGCTCTTCCACAGAGGACCACTCGCTCTCACGCATCACGGGTATCCAGTTGCCGGCGCCCTTCCAGAAGTTCACGTTTCCGGAAGTCAGAGCAAATTCCACGGTGCGCTCATCCGGGCAGGAGGACTTTTCAAAATCCACCAGACCATAGTAGCTGTCGAAGAAGCCAATGTGATGCTCCACACCGTACTTGGCGGTGAACAGCAGATCCGCAGAAGTGACGGGGGTACCATCATTCCAGCAGAGTTCCTTCAGCTTGATGGTCCAGACGGTGCAGTCCTCGTTGGCCTCGGAGGACTCAGTCAAATAGTCATACTTGTTGCCGTCATCATCAATGGCAACGAGGTTGGGGCAGACCAGATTCATGATGGTCGCAGAATTCAGGTCATTCTGGCACCAGATATTCATGCTCACGGGAGCACTGTTCAGGCCCACCTGTATGGTGCCGCCGGTCTTGGAACCTTCGCCAGTGTCATCATCCGCCGGCTTTCCGCCGCAGGCTGCCAGGGAAAGCACCAGGCAGAGAGACAGCACGAGTGCAAGAAATTTTTTCATATTGTTACCTCCAGTAATATTTCATCACAGCTTCACTGCAACGTTTGAAATTGATTGGGCTGACACTCAGCCCTGAGCATTTTTCCGAAGGACACGACCTGCGTAGGTTCTCAGCAGGTCACCGTCTTTCAGTTCGACCTTGCCGTTGCATAGCACCAGATCGCAGCCGGTGGCATTCATCTGCGGTGTTTTGTACTGCATCTGATCCATCTCCGGATACCGGTAGTTGGGCAGATCGATCACGGCGATATCGGCATAATTGCCTTCTACCAGGCGGCCCCGCTTATAGATGCCGAAGTGATCGGCCACCATGCTGGTATTTCTGCGGACAACCTCTTCATAGGGAACGCCCTTGCCCACATACATCTGGGCGAAGATGGCGAACCCGCCCCGGCGTCGGATCTCGTACCAATCGTAAGGATCTGCGGGATCTCCCATGATGGTGTCGCTGCCTACGGAAACATAGGGATTCTTCACGATGGATTCACAGTGGTCGATGAAGTTGCTGGGCACATTGGCGGCAGGCGCATTGAGCCAGAACACATAGTTCTTCTCATCCCCCAGCAGATCCAGCATGCAGTCATCCTCGTCGATGCCCCGCTCCTGCGCAATATCCCGGACAGATCGGTTTTCCAGATGGGGATCATCGGAGTTGACGATATAGACCTTGTCCTTAGGACCGGCAAAGGTATAGTTGTCCTTCTTGATCATTGCCCGGCCCTCAGGCGTATGCAGCGCCCTCTTAACACCCTCAATGCCCTGACTGAACAGCTCGTCACTGAGGGCCATGGTGAACAGCAGCATCCGCTCCTTGCCGGTGCAGTGCCCCACACTGCTGGGGATCACATCGATCCGGGCGCGAACGCCGTCTTCTTCGATGGCTTTCAGAGCAATGTCATATGCCTCGGGCACAGCGGAAGCCAGATGGGAGATCTGGATCTTGGCACCGGTGCGGCGGCCCACCTCGCAGAATTCCGCAGTAGACTCGGGAATACCGATCTGGTGGCGGAGATGGGCTGCGGAAACTGCGTCATATCGTTTGATCTGACTGACTACATTGCACAGTTCCTCCATAGAGGCATACCGGCTGGGGACATAGTCCAGACCGAAGGAAATACCCCAAGCGCCCTGATCCATGTTGTGGCGGATGATATTTTCGATTTGTGCCTGCTCCAGCTCGTCCGGCGCCCGGTTATAGGCACCATGCATCACATACTGGCGGATACTGCCGTGGCCCAACAGGGTGACAAAGTTGCAGTTGGTTCCCACCTGTTCCACGGCCTGGGCATACCCCTCAAAATCATGCCAGTCGGGCCAGTCCCGCAGATAGCGCTGATACTGCTTCAGTCCCACAAGGCCGTTTCCCAGATAATAGTCCAATACTTCCTTTTTATGTCCGGGTGTAATGCTGTGGCTGCAATTGCCGTTTACCAGCGTGGTCACGCCCTGACGGATATAGGACTCATAACGCCCATCGTCAAAGCAATACCATTCCTCGTGAACGTGGGGGTCGATAAGGCCGGGGATCACGTATTTGCCGGCGGCATCGTATACCTCGGCAGCAGGCTCCTGAATATCAGGGGCAATACGGGCTACCTTGTCACCCTTTACCGCAACATCCGCTTTAACAGCAGGCTTTCCGGAGCCATCCACTACCAAGCCGTTTTTAATCAGATAATCATACATACGTTTCTACTCCTTTCTAATCACTCTCTGGATTTAGGGCTGAGACTGTCATTGATGGCCGTTCCCAGCAAATTGAAGCAAACCACATACACGACGATGCACAAGCTGGGCAGCAGCCACCACCACCAGGGATTGGGGGAGCTGATCACGGCGTTCTGTCCCCACGCCCGCTTGAGCATGGTTCCCCAGCTCCAAGTGGTCGGATCACCCAAGCCAAGAAAACTCAGGCTGGCTTCCGTCAACACGGCGGAGGCCATCACCAGTGTCATATTGACGAACACCGGGCCGGTAGCGTTGATGAGTATGTGTTTGAAGAGGATCCGGGGCTTGGAGAGTCCCAGACAGGTGCAGGCCTCAATATACTGCATCTCCCGGATCTTCATGGTGCTGTTCTTCGTTACACGGGCCAACTGCGGCCAGGAGAATATACCTAAGATGATCGCCACATTGGTAATAGAGGTTCCCATGACCGCCGCAATAATGATCATCAGCGGCAGCATGGGCAGCGTCATAAAAATGTCAATGAAGCCGTCGATCACTTCCCGGAGCCAGCCGGTGTTATAACCGCACAGCAGACCCACCGGTATGCCGATCGCACCGGCAATGAGCATAGCCATAACGGAAACGTACAGCGAGGTGCGAGCACCCCAGACCAGTTCTGCAAAAATATCCAGACCAATGTTGTCGGTCCCCAGCCAGTGCAGAGCGCTGGGGGCCTGAAGAATATCCTGCGTGTAGCCATCTGGCTTGGCGATCAGCATCGGCCCCACCAGACCGATCAGCAGAATCAGCAAGACGCCGATCATGCCGATCATACCGTTGCGATTACGTACAAAATAATAGAGGAAGCCTTTTCGTTCTTTCATAATCAACCTCCTAGCTTGATTCGGGGATCCAGCCAAGCGACCACAAGGTCAGTGAGAAAGCTCATGATTACCACGGCTACCGCCATCACAAGAAACGCACCCTGAAGCACCGGGTAATCCAGTGCATTCACAGCGTCATAGACCATCCGACCGATGCCCGGCCAGGAGAATACCGTTTCCGTTACCGTGGCGCCGCCTACCATGAATCCGATCTGCATACCGATGACCGTCACAGTGGGGATCAGTGCATTTTTCAGCGCATGGACACGAAGTACACGCCCCTTGTTATTTCCCTTGGCGTAAGCGGTGCGAATATAGTCCTCATGCAGCACATCGATCATGCTGTTGCGGGTATACAGCACCGCATTGGCAAGGTTGGTGATGGACAGGGCGATGGCGGGAAGGATCAGATGCTTGGCAACGTCTCCGTAATAAGACCAGCCGGTGCCCTTGGGCGGCGTATACGCACCGCCGGTAGGCAGCAGCTTCAGCTTAAAGGAAAAAATGTACAACAGCAGGAACGCCATAAATGGAATGAACACAGATATTCCCATCGTCACCAGCACGCTGATGACCCGGTCCGAAATTTTCCCTTTGTGGGCTGCTGCGTACAAGCCCACGCTGATACCAACCAGAATGACGATCAGCATGACTGCTGCCAAAAGCAGCAGCGTCCAAGGCAGCTTTTCCGCAATATACTGGGAAACCGGAATTCGCTTGGCAAAGCTGCTTCCCAGGTTGCCATGAAGCAATTCCTTCATGTAGAGGCCGTACTGGGTCAGCTTCGACTGGTCCAGGCCGAACTCCTCGATCAGCGCCTGCTGCGCCTCCTCGGACATCTGGGGACTGACCATCAGATCTACGGGATTGGAGGGCATAGCGCGGACAATAAAGAATACCAGCGTCACGGAGAACAGGATCGTCAGAATACCCCGCCCGAGACGTTTCAGAAGATAACGAACCATGGATCAACCCTCCTTTGCAAAGTGACAGCGCACGCAGTGATCAGGTCCCACCGTTTTCATATCCGGCTCCTGCTCGAAACAAATGGGCTTTGCCATGAAGCAGCGTTGGCAGAATCGGCAGCCTGCCGGAGGATCTACCGCACTGGGAATATCTCCCTCCAGCAGGATCCGCTCCTTGTGGAGTGCGATGCTGGGCTCCGGTACAGCGGAAAGCAGAGCCCGGGTATATGGGTGGATATTGTCCCCCGTCAGTTCACTGTACGGGGCGATCTCCATGACCTTGCCCAAGTACATCACCATGACCCGGTCGCTGATATAGCGAACCACCGCCAAATCGTGGCCAATGAACACATAAGTCAGATGAAACTGCTCCTTCAGACTTTGAAACAGGTTCAAAATCTGCGCCTGTACGGAAACATCCAGTGCGGAAACGGACTCATCGCAAAAAATCAGCTTTGGATTCACCGCCAAGGCCCGGACGATGCCGATACGCTGCCGCTGACCGCCTGAGAACTCATGGGGATATCGGTCGAACACCGCAGGCTGCAGCCCCACGACTTCCAACAGGTGCTGGATCTTTTCCTTTGCCTCAGCATAACTGGATGCCTGACCGTGAAGCAGCATTGGCTCGGCGATCGCATTGCCGATCTTGATTTTTGGGTTCAGGCTGGCGTAGGGATCCTGAAAGATCATCTGTATTTCGCTGCGTAGGCGACGCTTTTCGCCGGCAGATACTTTGAAGTCCGTAATGTCCTCGCCCTGATAAAACACCTGCCCGGAGGTGGAGGGCGTCAGCGCAAGGATCGTTCGGGCCAACGTGGACTTACCGGAACCGGATTCTCCCACGATTCCCAGCACCTCGCCGGGATAGACTTCGAAACTGACATCCTCTGCGGCGTGTACGTATTTCTGTTTTTCAATCAGCTTTCGCTTTTTCACAGGGAACATCTTCGTCAGATGTTCTGCTTTCAAAATGGGGGTTTCCTTTTTTTCACTCATGATACGGTTCCTCCCCTTCAAAGTTCATCCAGCATTGAACGATATGGTCTTCTCCCACCCGCTTTACCGGTGGAATTTTGGTGCGGCACTCCTCCGTGCAGTGTTGGCAGCGATCCGCAAACCGACACCCCTCCTTAAAATCATACACAGTAGGCACAGTGCCGGGTATGGTGTAGAGCGGCTTCTTTTCACTGCGCATAGTAGGTACGGAGGCCATCAGTCCCTGGGTGTAGGGATGCAGCGGGTTGTCGAAAATCGCTTTCAGTGTGCCACGCTCAATGGCACGGCCCGCATACATCACCACCACCTCCTCGCAGATCTCTGCCACGATCCCCAGATTGTGCGTAATCAGCATCAGACTGCCGGAGGATCCCTTCAGGCGGCGCATGATATCCAGGATCTGCGCCTGGATCGTTACATCCAATGCGGTGGTCGGTTCGTCGGCAATCAGTATGGCGGGATGGTTGATAATGGCCATGGCGATCATTACCCGCTGGCGCATACCGCCGGAAAATTCATGCGGATATTGATTGATCCGGGTCTCTGGATTGGCAATGCCCACATCATTCAGCGCCTCACAGACCTGTTTCCGAATCTCATCTTCCTTCATTTCCGGATGGTGCAGCTTCAGACATTCGCCAATCTGCTTGCCGATCGTCATGACTGGATTCAGCGCTGTCATTGGCTCCTGAAAGATCATTGCGATCTGCTTTCCCCGGATCTTTTCCATCTCCGGCTCAGACTTTTTCAGCAGATCCTCTCCATTGAGCAGGATCTCTCCTCCCTGTACAGAGGCCGCAGCCGGCAGAAGCCGCATCAGAGAAAGGCTGGTCATGCTTTTGCCGCAGCCGGATTCACCTACGATTCCCAAAGCCTTTCCTTCGTCCAACTGCATATTCAGATGGTCGATCAGGTTGTAGACCTTTCCGTCATCGTCCTTAAAACCCATGCTGTAATCCTTGAATTCTACCTGTGTTGACATGGTTGATACCCACCTTTCCTCTGTGCATTTCCACTTCTAAACGGAATCAATGCATTTCAGCCTCGCGCTTGAGCTTTCAAACGCTTTAACACTTTACCGCTTTGCAACACTAAACTTAAAATTAATTTTTGCTATCATAATTCTTTGACGGCTAAAAATAAATGACATATGTCACGTTCTTTTCGCCGAACTTTTTTGCGGTTTCCCCGGAATTTTTGATGCGGCCGTGCAAACAAAAGGACTTCCCAAAATTTGTTTTTTCCTCAAGGACAAACGTCCCTCTTTTTGTTTCTCCAAAGATAATGTTTTGTCATCTCTTTACTTTTTTATAAACCTATGTTATCTTTACTATTACTAAGAAATATGGCTGCACAAGAAGAAAACGATTACTTTCGCACCTTCTAAAGGAATGTTTGCTATGATCCAGTTGAACGATCCTGCGCTGAAACGCGCACTGATAGAAAAACACCATTTTCAAGAGTATTTCTCGCTTGATCTGGAGAAATGCTCTGTCCTGCTGCGTTGTGAGGCAGGAGAAACCCTGTGCCACAGCGGTGAGATCTATCCGGAGATCCAGCTGTTGGCGGATGGGGCACTCATAGCCTCCAGCGTTTCTAAAAGCGGAAAACTGCACTGCGAGCTGCAGTATCAGAGTCCTAACATTTTAGGACTTACTTCCGCTCTTTGGAATAAGCCCGCCATTAACACCATTGAAGCGCTGACCCCCTGCCTGTGTCTGAGTCTTTCCGTGGATCTATACGGGGAGGCGCTTCACCAAGATACAAAGTTTCTCAACTACGCCTGCTCGTATCTGGCAGAGCATATCAGGAAAAATTTCATTCACTATGAACAGCTGCCAACCAGATTAGCTCAGTTTATTCTGCGGGAGCAAAAAGATGGTTACTTCGGCTACAACACCAGACTTTGCGCTGATGTGCTGGAAACCAGTCAACGGCATCTGCTGCGGACACTTCGTTCCTTCTGCGACAAGGGTATTTTGGAGCACGTTGGCCGCAGCCGCTACAGGATTTTGGATGTGAGCAAGTTAGAAGTGCAGTAATTGATCGTCTGCCTTGCTCCCATCAGCTTTTTGTAAAGTCAACAAACTGCTCTCCGGCTTATTGCAGTTTCAAAACGATCTTTCCTACAGGCTTATTACGATTTCTGATGAATTATCTGTCGCTATAAAATGAAAAACTCCCATACCGGGTTTGCTTTCGCTGGCGCAAGCATAGCGTTTGTATGACAAATGCGCCTGCTGGGGAAATCCCCAGTCAACCATGCCGCCTGCGGGCGGAAACTTCTCGGCAACGTTGCCAGAAGGCGAGGGCGCAGAATCGGGTTCGGCCATATTGCCAAACCCGATCGCAGCGGACTGCACGAAAGCGCTGCAGACAATCTTGTCACAAGCGGCAGCCGCCGAAGAACGGGTTTGACAATGTTGCAAAACCCGTTCTCAAAAAAACGATGCCTCGCATTCTAAAGTATTTCTTCACGTGCAAAGCATAAAATATCGGGTTCGCTGAATTCACCGAACCCGATATTACTTTTTGGCAAAGTCGTCTAAAAGTAAGGTTTGGCAATCTTGCCAAACCTTATCATCACACGACCATTTCCCTCGCCACACGGATCAGGGACACCACCCAGGACAATGCTGCAAGTCCCGCCAGTACGAAGAAAATACCATCCGCCGGCGTGGTGTGAGCCAGATACCATGGACGAAACACGGTAACTGCCAGTGCCCCATACAGGCAGCGGCACAGACAGCCGCAGCGCCTGCATCAGACGGACGAGCCCGCCAAGCAGCGTCATTCCCAGCATCAAAAAAGCATACATCATGTTCCATGCTTCCTTCCGTAATTTGTTGCATGTTACCATCAGCGGACAGACTTTGCAAGGGTCTGTCCGCTGATTTTTTGTGCGAATTTTCTATGATGAGGGGGTCTGTCAGACACCCCCAATTTCGGCGGCAGGGGGTCAATGAAACACCCTGCACCATCAATTTTTTGTAGAAATTTTTAATTTCTGGTTACTCACCACGCTGTTTTTTCGGGAGGGATAGTGAGGGGGCTACGCAGAAGTCGAGAACCGCTTTGGGTAACATTGCCGAAAGCGGTTGGGCGATAACTACCCATATTGGCCCCGTGCAGCCTTCTTTCACACCTGCTGGCATCCTTTGCCCGCCGGAGTGGGAGAACACCCGTGTGGGGCGGGAAACGCCACCGGTTCCCCTCGAGTAAAAAGAAAGAGGTGCAGCCTATCACAAGTGAATCACATAAGGATGAGTTGCTCTCCGGCAGCTACACGGAAGAACAGAACCGTATCACCACCGGTATTCCACAGAAAGAGAGAGATCCAGCGCCTGCGGGAAACCGTGAACGGGACGGACAGCTTCCTTGATAAAGCAAAGCGGTACACGGATATCACGGAGCTGCCGCCAGAGTTGCTGTGGCTGTTCATTGAGAGGATCGTGGTCCACAAGAAAGAGGTAACGTGGTCTAAACACGCGCCCCAGACCGTGGAGATTTACTACAACGGCATTGGCTATGTCGGCAGTGGTCAGCAGGATGTGGAAGAAGCACTGGAAGCACCAGAACCCCAGGACGCAGAGAAACCCCGGCAGGCATCGTAAACACGATGACCTGCCGGGGTATCCTGGGGATCACTTGTTACCACTGTGAGGGGGGGACATAGCCGCACCGCCTCTTTTTATCGTTCCTGTTACTTTGTCAGCGTGGCGACCCACTGGCTGTACTTGGCCAGATTCTCGTCCCGCTCCGCCGCATCCTTGCCGATGGTGAGAATGTAGACCTTGATCTTAGGCTCCGTGCCGGAGGGCCGCACCAGAATGGTAGTGCCGTCCGCCAGCTCATACCGCAGCACATTGCTGCCGGATAGCTCCATAGCGGTCCTTTCACCGGTGCGGCAGTCGATGACGCTGCCGTCGGTGTAGTCCTTGCGCCGCAGCACCTCTACCCCGGCGATGTGGGTGGGGGGAGCGGCCCGTAGGGACTTCATCAGTGCCGCCATCTTCTCCAATCCGTCCAGACCCGGCATCACCAGATTGTGGGTCTTTTCGCCGTAGAAGCCGTACTTCCGGTACAGGGCCTCCAGCGCATCGAACAGGGTCATGCCCTGCACGGCATACCATGCCGCCATCTCCGTCAGGATCAGGGAGGCGGTAACGGCGTCCTTATCCCGGACATAGTCGCCCAGCATATAACCGTAACTCTCCTCGTAGCTCATGATCACATGGCCCAACCCTTGGGATTCCAGCTGGTTCTTCTTCTCCGCCATGAACTTGAAGCCGGTGAAGGTATCGCAGCAGGTGACGCCGTTGGCCTCGGCCACCTTCCGGGCCATCTCCGTGGTGACGATGGTCTTGAGGAAGTAGGGATGCTCCGGCAGCTTGCCTGCCCGGCGCATGGCCCCGATGAGGTAATCCAGCATCAGAACACCCGTCTGGTTGCCGGTGACGGGGATGAAGGAGCCGTCCCGGCTGCGGACCATGATGCCCACCCGGTCGCTGTCCGGGTCGGTGCCCAGAATGAAGTCGGCGCCCACCTTGTCCGCCAGCTGGATGGCCAGGTAGAAGCCCTCCGGATTCTCCGGATTGGGGGAGACCACCGTGGGGAAGCTGCCATCCAGCACCATCTGCTCCGGAACACAGTGCAGATGCTTCACGCCCAGACCCCGCAGAGCCTCCGGCACCAGCTTCCAGCCGCAGCCGTGGAAGGGGGTATAGACCATATGGAAGGTATCGGCCACCTTGGCCATGGACTCCCGGTCGTTGACCATGGCCATGACGTGGGACATGAACCGTTCGTCCGTCTCGGCGCCCATGATCTCGATGAGGCCCTGGGCCTTGGCATCGTCAAACTCCATCCGGCGGACGCCGGTGAAAATGTCGATCTGCTCCAGCTCACGGGCAATGGCGGCAGCGTGCTGGGGCGGCAGCTGGGCGCCGTCGGACCAGTAGACCTTATAGCCGTTATACTCCTTGGGATTGTGGCTGGCGGTGACATTGATGCCCGCCTGACAGTCGTATTCCCGCACGGCGAAACTCAGCTCCGGCGTGGGCCGCAGCGACTCGAAGATACGCACATGGATGCCGTTGGCGGCGCAGACCTCTGCGGCGGCTCTGGCAAACTCCATAGAGTGGTTGCGGCAGTCCATGCACAGGGCCACGCCCCGGCGCTTGGCCTCCTCGCCCTCAGCGCAGATGACGTTGGCAAAGCCCTGAGTGGCCCAGCGGATGACGTGGATGTTCATCTGGTGCAGGCCCACCTTCATGGTGCCACGCAGACCGGCGGTACCGAATTCCAGCGGCCCATAGAACCGCTCCCGGATCTCCTTCTCATCGTCCCGGATGCTCTCCAGCTCGGCGTGCTCCTGCTCGCTCAGGGCAGGGGATGCCAGCCACTTTTCATATTCCTGCATATAAGACATGCTCGATGCTCCTTTCGGTTTACTCGCCTGCCTCGTCGGGCATGGGCATGGAGGCCAGCAGATTCTGGGCGTCCTCCGCCATGGAGGCCGGGACATACAGCCCCACGCCGAAGCCGGAGAAGCCGTTGATGACCTTTCCGGCGCCGCCCTCCTTGTCGTAGTATTTGAAACATGGGATCCCGTAAGCCGTCAGCAGGGAGATGGTCACGTCTGCGTCGGCAGGGGAATCGAAGGTGTGGGCAAGCAGGACTGCCTGCTCCCGCTCACCGTTTTCGTCAGTGGGCCAAGCGGGGATATTGGGGGAGATACCCCAGTAACTCAGTTCCATGGATAGGCCTCCTTTATATATGTCCTTGTATTATATCACGAATTTTCTTAAAAGGGAAGTGTTTCATTTGTGATATTTTGTTCCGGCGGAGATTTGATACGCCCGATAGATCTGCTCCAGCAGCATGATCCGGGCCAGATGGTGGGGGAAGGTCATGGGGGACATGGACAGCCGCCAGTCCGCCTGCCGCTTCAGGCTCTCGTCCAGCCCCACGCTGCCGCCGATGAGGAAGGTCAGCTGCGTCTTACCGGCCACGGCCAGTTCCTCCATTCGACGGCTCAGCTCCACGCTGGAACAGGGCTTTCCCTCGATGCACAGAGCAATGATTGCCCCGCCTCTGGGGAGCCTTTCCCGGATGGCTGCCGCCTCCGCCGCCAGCGCCCGCTGTACCTCCGCCGGGGAGGGAGACTCCGGCAGACGGCTCTCCGGCAGCTCCACCAGCTCCAGCTTGCAGAAGCGCTGGAGCCGCTTGACGTACTCCGCCGCCGCCTCCAGATAGAATTTCTCCTTCAGCTTCCCTACGCACAGAACCGTCACTCGCTGCATACCAGCACCTCCGTCCCGTAGGGGGGACTGACCTCGCTGCGGGGAGCCACCTCCAGCAGTACCTCCGCCTCCACCGTATTCAGGCGTCGCTGCACCGTGTCCCAAGCCCGCTGGGGGGTGTTGTTCTCCCGGCTCAGGTGGGCCAGAACGATGCACCGTGTGCCGCACCGGGCCATTCGGGCGGCGAACTCCGCCGCCGCATCGTTGGACAGATGCCCCTCGTCCCCTAGGATGCGGGCCTTCAGGGAATAGGGATACGGCCCGCTGCGGAGCCACTCCACGTCGTGGTTGCTCTCCAGCACCAGCGTATCTACCCCCGCCAGAGCGGATTCCGCCTCCGGGGTCACATAGCCCGTATCCGTGAGAAAACCTACGGAGGCGCTGCCGTCCACCCGATAGTCCACGCTCTGGGCGGCGTCATGGGAGGTGCGGAACACCGTCACCCGGCAGTCTCCCACAGAAAACACCGTCCCCGGCTCCACCGGGCGCAGCAGGGGCTCAATGCCGGCAATGCGGTAGGCCAGCTGCCGGGCGGTGCCGGGACTTGTGTAAATGGGGATGCGGTGGTGCTTCACCATGGTTTGCAGGCCGCTGACGTGATCCGAATGTTCATGGGTAATAAGTACGCCGTCCACGTCCGCCATGGTCAGCCCCAGCAGCAAAAGCCCCGCCTTGATGCGGCGTGTGGAAATTCCAGCGTCCAGCAGCAGATGCACGCCCCCGTCCGACAGCAGCAGGCAGTTCCCCTCGGAGCCGCTGGCCAGTGTATGTATGCTCATCAATGTGTCTTTCCTCGCAATAAACCGACTACCGCCGCAGACTGCCAACAGCCTGCGGCGGAAAGATTATGTCCTATCAGCAGATGTGAGCCTCGGTCTCCTCCGGCTCCGGGATCTCCTCCACCCGGATGTCGGCGCCCAACTGGCGGAGCTTGCCCACCAGATCCTCGTAGCCACGCTCGATATACTGTACCTGCGTCAGCTCCGTTTCGCCCTGAGCGGCCAGACCGGCGATGACCAGAGCTGCACCGGCCCGCAAATCACAGGCCTGCACCGGCGCACCGGTGAGTTGTGTGACGCCCTCCACCACGGCCACCCGGCCGTCCACCTGGATTTGAGCGCCCATGCGCCGCAGTTCCTCCACATACTTGAAGCGGTTGTTCCATACGCCCTCCGTCACCAGACTGGTGCCTTGGGCCAGACACAGCGCCACCGTGATCTGGGGCTGCATATCCGTGGGGAAGCCGGGGTAGGGGAGGGTCTTGACGTTGGCCCGCTGCAGCGGCCCGCTGCGGCGGATGAGCATGGTGTCGTCCCGCTCCTCCACCGTGACGCCCATTTCCATGAGCTTGGCGGAGATGCAGTCCATGTGCTTGGGAATGATGTTGCGGATCAGCAGCTGTCCGCCTGTGGCGGCCACAGCGGCCATATAGGTACCCGCCTCGATCTGGTCGGGGATGATGCAGTAGGTGCCGCCGCTGAGGCGCTCCACACCCTTGATGCGGATGGAGTCCGTACCGGCGCCCTTGATGTCGGCACCCATGGAATTGAGGAAGTTGGCCAGATCTACGATGTGAGGCTCCTTGGCGGCGTTTTCGATGGTGGTGGTGCCGTCGGCCAGCACGGCGGCCATCATGATGTTCATAGTGGCGCCCACGGATACCACATCCATGTAGACGTTGGCGCCGGAGAGGCGGCCGCCTCTGGCTGCGGCATGGACGAAGTTGCCCTCCGTCACCTCGGCGCCCATGGCCCGGAAGCCCTTGACGTGCTGGTCAATGGGCCGCACGCCGAAGTTGCAGCCGCCGGGCATGGCCACGGTGGCCTCGCCGAAGCGGCCCAGCAGCGCGCCCAGCAGATAGTAGGACGCCCGGATGCGCCGTGCCATATCATAGGAGGGATGGGTGCTGCGGACGGTGCGGCAGTCGATCTCCACGGCGTGCTGATTCAGCACCCGCACCCGTGCGCCCAGTTCATCCAGAATGGAGAAAAACAGGGTCACGTCGCTGATTTGGGGGATGTTCTCGATGCGGCATACGCCGTCCACCAGCAGGGCGGCAGGGATGATGGCAACGGCGGCGTTCTTGGCACCGCTGATCGTGACCTCACCAAACAGGGGACGGCCACCGTGAATGATATACTTGTTCAAAACAGGCATCCTCTCTTTTTACATATAGCCGGGACAAGGGTAGCTTGCCCGGAGACGGTAAGCTTCATACGGCTGCGGCCGGAAGCGTTTTAACATAAGGATACCCTCGGCTTTTCACGAGGGATACATAACATAGTATACCACAATTTTTTCTAAAAGCAATGACAAAGACATTACAGAGCGAAAAAATCTGACGGAAAATTTCGCTCCGCAATGTCTTTTTTGTTACCGTTTTGTTCTTTTCCCGTCAGCCCAGCCAGCGGAAATGTCCTGTCACCGTCATGCGGGGGATGTCGTTGCGCTCCACCGCCTCGTCGATGGGGTTTCCGTGGTGGATCAGGAAGGGGATACCCTGCCAGTTCCGCCGATCCGAGCACAGCCCGATATGAACCCGATCACCGAACACCACGATGTCCCCCGGCTGCCACTGCTGCCCGTCCGACAGGTCGCAGGTCAGCACCTGCGCATGGCGGCGGAAGAAGGTATCCAAGGTGTTGACCCGGCGGAAGTCGATGTTGGGGTCGGGGGTGGTGATGTGGGGATACGCCTCCGGACAGGCGGCGATGTCCGCATCCACCAGCGCCTTCAGGTCATAGCCCGCCGCCTGAAGAGCCTGCCAGATGACATCGGTGCAGACGCCCAGTCCGTCGTCGGGATAGCCCCCGGCATAGTACTTGCTCTGATAGTGGGGATCCGTGGCGATGTAGGCCCGTGCGCCCAGCACCACATCCGTCCAATCGTCCACGCCGTCGCCGTCGGCGTCGTTGGGGCTTTGCAGGTCCGTCAGTCCCAGCTGCTGGGCGGTGTAGGACCGCTGCGGTCCGAAGCGCCACAGGGTATATCCCGCTGCCGCCAGTACCGGGATCATCAGCAGCCACAGCCACCGAAAGCGCCGCCGTCTGCGGCCGGAGTATCGCTTTTCCATCCGTCATCCCTCCTTGTTGAGGAGAAGTATACCAGACGTCTGGCGAAAAATCCATTACATTTCCGTCACCGACAGCTGCTCCGGGGAAAAGTGCAGCCGGAAGGAATTGCGGTAGAACTCGATGAGCCCCTCCTGCTGGAGCCTGCTCAGCTCACGGGACAGGGCGCTGCGGTTCACCGCCAGATACGCCGCCATCTCCTCTCGGGACAGGGAGAGCCGGAAGCAGTCGGATCCCTGACGGCTGCGGCAGTCTTGCAAATACAGCAGCACCCGCCGCCGCAGGCTTGGCTCGGAGAGATAGGTGACCCGGTGCCGCATCTGCCAGAACTTCTGGGCCGATTCCCGCAGCAGATTCATCCGCAGCCGGGCATGGCCCTCACAGTGGCGCTCACAGCCCTCCATGATCCGCTCCAGCGGCAAAAACAGCACCTCCGCCCCCTCCGGGGAGAGCACCGATACCGGGCTTGCCTCGCCTGCTGCCATGAGCATTTCCCCGAACACGCCCCCGGCGGTGTGGCGGGCCACCAGCTGCATGGCCCCGTCCTCCCGGTACTGTACGGCGTCCACGGCCCCCTGCAGGACGATGCCCGCCTGCAGGACCGTGTCCCCGGCGTGCCAGAGGAACTCCCCCCGGCCATAGCGGCGCACGGAGCCGCCAAGGCACGTCAGCAGGTGCCGCAGCTCCTCCGCCTCGATGCCGGAGAAGAGAATGGTTTGTTGTAACAGAGGGATGTCCGGCTGCATAGACGGCTCCTTTCGTTGCACGGGCAACGTAAGCCCAGCGATAGTGTGGTAAAATAGGGAAAAACTTCTGGAGGTATAAACCCATGAACAAGAAAACACTCTGGATCACGGAGACCGCCGTGATGATCGCCCTGCTGGTGGCGCTGCAGTGGGCCACCAAGCCCTTGGGACAGTTCGTCACCGGCTCCTGCGTGAATCTGGTGTTGGGGGTATCGGTGCTGGTGGGTGGCCTGTGGTGCGGCCTGACGGTGGCGCTGGTGAGTCCCTTCTTCGCTTTTCTGCTGGGCATCGGCCCGGCGTTTCTGCCCATTGTCCCCATGGTGGCCGTCGGCAACATGGTGCTGGTGGTGATCCTGCACCTTCTGGCAAGCCGTGACAAGATCGCCGCACGCAGCTATCTGGCCGTGGCTGTAGGAGCCGTGACCAAGTTTCTGGCCCTGTGGCTGCTGATCGTGAAGCTGGTGCTGCCCACGCTGGGACTGGCGGAAAAGCAGGTGGCGGCAATCTCTGCCAGTTTCTCTTGGCCCCAGCTGGTGACTGCCGCCATCGGCGGCGTGCTGGCCGTGACCATCGCCCCCCTGATCCGCAAGGCCCTGCGCTCCAAGTAAGAACGTATCAACCGTCTTTTAACGGAAAACAGCCTGCCGGTGTTACCGGCAGGCTGTTTTTTGCTTGCCAAGATCGATGCTTGAAAAATCCTTAGATTTTCGGGCAGCGCTATTACCGCTCCCGCCACATCCGTGGGGAGAGCATCACCAGAATGGGCATCAGCTCCAGCCGCCCCAGCAGCATCAGCAGCGACATGACCACCTTGCTGAACCCGGAGAAGGGGCTGAAATTCCCTGCCGGGCCCAGACGGCCCAGCCCCGGTCCCACGTTGCCGAGACACGTCAGCACGGCGGTAAAGGACTCCGTAAAGCCCAGGTTGTCCCAAGCCAGAAGGGTGGCCCCACCCAGCAGCAGGATCATATATGCCACCATGTAGGCCGCCGCCGAGGAGATCACCCGGTCCTCCACCAGCTGTCCGTCCACGGTGATGACGGAGATATGCTTGGGGTGCAGGATCTTTTTGATCTCCCGGTGTAGCAGCTTTCCCAGCAGCAGGATGCGGGAGACCTTGATGCCGCCGGAGGTAGACCCGGCGCAGGCGCCGGTGAACATGAGGATCACCAGCAGCATCTGACCAAAGACCGGCCACTGGGCAAAGTCCGCCGTGGCGAAGCCGGTGGTGGTCACGGTGGACACGGCGTTGAAGACGGAATCCTTCAGCGCCCGACCCAGCGGAACGCTCTGCTGCACCATGAGACTGGCGGCGATAAGGCCGATGGATCCCAGCGTCAGCAGGGTATACAGCCGCAGCTCCTCGCTGTGCAGCGCCGCCCGGATGTGTCCCCGCAGGGAGATGAAGATCAAAGAGAAGTTGATGCCCGACAGGAACATGAAGATGGCCACGATCCATGTGATGGCCGGGGAGCCGAAGGCAGCGATGCTGGCGTTGCGGGTGGAGAAGCCACCGGTGGAGATGGTGGAAAAGGAGTGGAGCACAGCCTCGTAAAAGTCCATGCCTGCCAGACACAGGGCCACGATCTCTGCCGCCGTCAGTCCAATGTAGATGCCATAGAGTACCTTGGCGGTGTCACTGACATGGGGCAGCAGTTTGCTCTTGATGGGACCGGGACTCTCGGCCCGCATCAGGTGTACGGCCCCCGCCCCCGTCCGGGGCATCAGGGCCAGAAACAGCACCAGCACACCCATGCCGCCCATCCACTGGGTCAGCGCCCGCCAGAAGAGGATACCCCTTGGCATGGCCTCCACATCCGTCAGGATGGTGGCTCCGGTGGTGGTGAGGCCAGAGGCCGTCTCGAACAGGGCATCAGCATAGTGGGGGACAGCCCCGCTGAGGACGTAAGGCACCGCCCCGAACAGGCACAGCACGATCCAAGCCATGGCCACCACCGTATAGCCGTCCCGGCCCTGCAGACGGTTCTTCCGGGCCGGAATGCGGGTGAGGATCAGTCCGCACAGGCTGCACAGCCCCAGCGTCCACAAAAACGGCTCCCAGCAGGCCTCACCATAGCCTACGGACACCAGCAGCGGCAGCAGCAGGCACCCGGCTTCCACCCAGAGGGTATAGCCCATGATGTTCAGTATCAAACGAAAGTTCATGTCACTTGTCCTTTGCACATTCCGTAAATATTATAATAAGAAATAGCCGTATCGCAAATGGCCATAAGTATTCAAATTATATTCCCCCGGACTGTCCCTGTCAAGTCCGGCCCGATGCCCCCTCCGGAGAGGGGAAGGGACTGCGTGGGAGGAAAATTTTTGCACAAAAAACATCGCCGCAGGAGGGCAGGACGCCCGGCCCCCATGAGGTGAAAAGCCATGTTCCATGGAAAAATCTCACAATTCTTGCGGAATTGTATACACTTTCGTGACTTTTTCAGAAAACTAATGATAATTTTTCACTGCAACAAAAGATTTTATCCCATTGACTTTGGCTGTGAATTATGTCATTCTTAACATAATTCAATCATATGCGCCGGAGAATGGGGCGCTATTCTCCGTGCCGACGAAAGGAGTGTCCTGCTTTGAGCAGACTGGATATCAAGACACCCAGCCGGGCCCAGACCGTGGTGGAAGGGCTTTACCGGGATATGGAGCGGCGCATTGCCGCCAGCCCTCCGGGCCTGTGTCCGGTGGATATGTCCCTGTCGTTTCTGCAGCTGTGCCATGCACAGACCTGCGGCAAATGTGTCCCCTGCCGGATCGGGCTGGGGCAACTGACGCTGCTGATCAATCAGGTGCTGGACGGCGAGGCTACCATGGAGACCATCGCCATCATCGAAAAGACCGCCCGCAGTATCGTCAACACCGCCGACTGTGCCATCGGCCGTGACGCCGCCCGTCTGGTGGTGGAGGGGCTGGAGGGCTTCCGGGATGACTACGAGGAGCACGTGAAGCACAACCGCTGTCTGGCGGGCCTGCAAAATCCCGTTCCCTGTGTGGCACTGTGTCCCGCCGGCGTGGATATCCCCGGCTACATGGCGCTGGTAGGGGAGGGTCGCTGCGCTGATGCAGTGCGCCTGATCCGCAAGGACAATCCCTTCCCCACGGCCTGCGCCTATATCTGCGAGCATCCCTGCGAGGCCCGCTGCCGCCGGAATATGGTGGACGATGCCATCAATATCCGTGGCCTGAAGCGCTATGCCGTGGACCACGCCGGGGTGGTACCCCAGCCGGAGTGCGCTCCCGCCACCGGCAAAAAGGTGGCCATCATCGGCGGAGGCCCCAGCGGTCTCAGCTGCGCCTACTACCTGGCCCTTATGGGTCACGGGGTCACGGTGTACGAGGAGCGGGAGCAGCTGGGCGGTATGCTGCGCTACGGCATCCCCAGCTACCGCTTCCCCCGTGAGAAGCTGGACGCCGAGATCGAATCCATTCTGTCTCTTGGCATTGAGGTACATACCGGCGTCACCGTGGGCCGGGATATCTGGCTGGAGAAGCTGGAGCAGGAGTATGACTGCATCTACATCGCCATCGGCGCTCATCAGGATAAAAAGACCGGCATCCCCGGCGAGAACAGTAAGAACGTCATCTCCGCCGTGGAGATGCTGCGTGCCATCGGCGACAACGAGATGCCGGATTTCACCGGCAAGCAGGTGGTGGTCATCGGCGGCGGCAACGTGGCCATGGACGTCACCCGCAGCTCCATCCGACTGGGGGCCGACAAGGTCACCTGCGTCTATCGCCGCCGTCAGGCGGACATGACGGCGCTGCCGGACGAGATCACCGGTGCGCTGGCGGAGGGAGCCGAGCTGATGACGCTGGCCGCTCCCGTCCGCATCGAGGCCGATGAGGACGGCGCCGCCAAGGCCCTGTGGGTCCAGCCCCAGATCATCGGGGAGGTGGACAAGGCAGGGCGTCCCCGTCCCGGCAAGGCGGCGCTGGAGGAGGTCCGCATCCCGGCGGATGTCATCGTGGTGGCCATCGGACAGGGCGTCGAGATCCAGGGCTTCGATCAGGCCGGTGTCCCCATCCAGCGGGGTGCCTTTGTGGCGGGCCTGTCGGGGCAGGTGCGGGATATGGACAGCGTGTTCGCCGGCGGCGACTGCGTTACCGGCCCTGCCACTGCCATCCGGGCCATTGCCGCCGGCAAGGTGGCAGCCGCCAACATCGACGAGCATCTGGGCTTCCGCCACGAGATTACCGTGGACGTGGAGATTCCCAGCCCCAAGCTGAACAACTCGCCCCCCCACGGGCGCATCGATACCACCGAGCGGGAGGCCTGTGAGCGCAAGCACGACTTCGAGGATATCGAGTGCGGCTTGACCCAAGAGGGGGCCTGCGCCGAGGCAGGTCGCTGCCTGCGGTGCGACCACTTCGGCTACGGAATTTTCAGAGGAGGTCGAAACGAAAAATGGTAACATTGACCATCGACAATCGGATCGTTACCGTGCCGGAGGGTACCACCATTCTGGAGGCCGCCCGCACTGCACGCATCGAGATCCCCACCATGTGCTATCTCAAGGAGATCAACGAAATCGGTGCCTGCCGCCTGTGCATCGTGGAAGTGGAGGGGCAGGAGCGCCTGATCCCCTCCTGCAACAACGTGGTGGCCGAGGGCATGGTGATCCATACCCACTCTCCCCGTGTGCGGGAGGCCCGCCGGGTGAACCTGCGGCTGCTGCTGAGCCAGCATGAGATCCGCTGCACCAAGTGTACCCGCAGCGGCAACTGCCGTCTTCAACAGCTGGCCAACGACTATAACCTGCTGGGGGAGCACTACATCAAGGACCTGCGGAATATCCCCACGGATTTCAGCAACCCCGTGGTGCGGATCGAGAACCGCTGCGTCCGCTGTATGCGCTGCGTCCAGATTTGCGACAAGGTGCAGGGGATGCACGTCTGGGACCTGATGGGTACCGGCTCCCACACCACCATCGGCGTGGGGAAGTACCGCACCCTGGGGGAGTCCGACTGCACCTTCTGCGGCCAGTGCGTGGTCCACTGTCCCGTGGGTGGCCTGCAGGAGCACGATGACACCGGCAAGGTGTTCGATGCTCTGGCCGACCCCAATAAGATCACCGTGGTGCAGATGGCCCCCGCCGTCCGGGTGGCCTGGGCAGAGTACTACCATCTGACGCCGGAGTTCGCCTCGGCGGAGCGCATGGTCACCGCCCTGAAGCAGATGGGCTTTGACTACGTGTTTGATACCAACTTTACTGCCGACCTCACCATTATGGAGGAGGGCAGTGAGTTCGTGGACCGCTTTACCCATCGGGAGCGGTACACGTGGCCCATGTTCACCTCCTGCTGTCCCGGCTGGGTGCGGTTCCTGAAGGGCCAGTTCCCGGATTATACCGACAATCTCTCCACTGCCAAGAGTCCCCAGCAGATGTTCGGCGCTCTGGCCAAGAGCTACTTTGCCGAGAAGATCGGCGTGGACCCCAAGCGCATTTTCGTGGTGTCCATCATGCCCTGCACCGCCAAAAAAAGCGAGGCGGCCCTGCCTACCATGCGGACCGTCAGCGACGATCCCGACGTGGATGTGGTGCTGACCACCCGTGAGATCGTGCGGATGTTCCGGGGCGAGCAGATCAACCCCGCCACCATGGAGGAGACTCCCTTCGACAGTCCGCTGGGTACCGGTACCGGTGCGGCGGTGATCTTCGGTGCCTCCGGCGGTGTGATGGACGCCGCCCTCCGCAGCGCCTATTATCTGGTCACCGGCTCCAATCCCGACCCTGATGCCTTCAGCGCCATCCGTGGCGTGAAGGGTTGGAAGGAGGCCACCTTCACCATTCCGAAGGTGGGCGACCTCTCCGTGGCGGTGGTCAGCGGCCTCTCCAACGCCCGCCAGCTGATGACCGATCTGGAGGAGGGAAGAGTCCACTACGACTTTGTGGAGGTCATGGCCTGTCCCGGCGGCTGTGCCGGCGGCGGCGGGCAACCCATCCACGACGGCACGGAGATGGCCGAGGCCCGTGGAAATGTCCTGTGGAACATCGATAAGAAGTCTCCGGTACGGTTCTCCCACGAGAACCCGGAAATTCAGACCCTGTACCGGGAGTACCTGCGTGCGCCTCTCAGCGGCCGTTCGCACCATCTGCTCCATACGGATCACGAGGGCTGGAAAATGCCCAACCAGAAGTAAGACATAAAAAAGAGGACTCTGAGCCATCGGCTCAGAGTCCTCTTTTTTATGCAGCGTCAAGCAGCACCGTCATCCACGGGGCTGGAAGGGCTGACCCGTCACCACGTCCAGCCATGTGAACTGTCCGCCCTCCAGCACCATGCAGCTGTGGGGGCTGTTCTCCTTGGGCAGGGCTACGGAGCCGGGATTCAGATAGGTGTAACGGCCGCAGTCCCGGCGTACCGGCACATGGAAGTGTCCGCACAGCAGGATATCTCCCTGCCGCAGGGGCGGTGGCGTATCCGGCCCGTGGATGTGGCCATGGGTGGCGTGGATGGTGAGGCCGTCCAGCACCAGCAGGGCGGAGTCGGAGAGAATGGGGAAGTGGAGAACCATCTGGTCCACCTCGGCGTCGCAGTTGCCCCGGACGCACAGCAGCTCGTCCGCCATGTCGTTGAGCAGCTTGGCCACGGCGGGCGGCTCATAGCCCTCCGGCAGCGGGTTTCGTGGGCCGTGGTACAGCAGGTCTCCCAGCAGTACCAGCCGCTGGCAGCCGGTATCCCGATAGAGCTCCAGCAGCCGCCGGGTGTAGGCGGCGGAGCCGTGGAGGTCGGAGGCGATCATCAGTTTCATGAGAAAAACTCCTTTCGGTGGAGAATATGTCTCATTCTACCAGCCTTGGAGGAGAAGGGCAAGCTTTTTCTGCCCCTTACGCCCGTTCCCGCCGCACAAGACCCAGCAGCAGGCTCACTGCCAGCATCACCGCCGCCACACTGACCCAGCAGAAGCCCATATCGTACAGGGGCAGCTTCCGGCAAAGCTCCGTCACAGCGCCCAGCGACAGCTGTGCGGCATCCAACGCATAGATGACGCTGACGGTTCCGGTGCCTGCCACCACCAGAGAGTAGACCCAACGATTCTTGACCCACAGGCTGTGGGTCAGCCCCAGCAGGATCAGCACAATGGCCACGGGGTAGATGGCGTTGAGAATGGGGATGGAGATGCTGAGGATGGCGTTCAGTCCCAGATTGCACACCAAAAAGGAGAAGCCCGTCATCACCAGTACCCACTGGCGATAGGAAAGCTTGCCGAAAAGGGTGGAGAAATACTGGGAGATGGAGTTGATAAGCCCCACGCAGGTGGTGAGACAGGCCAGCGTGAAGATGGCCGCCAGCAGCACGGCTCCCGGCGCACCGAACAGTTGGTAGACGATGCACCGCAGGGTCCATGCGCCGTTTTCCTGAATGGCATAGACTCCGGAGCTGCACATTCCCATGTAGGACAGCATGGCATACACCAGCGCCAGAATGGTTCCGGCGAAGATACCTGCCAGAACGGTGTGCCGCATCCGATCGCGCTTTTCCGTCATGCCGAAGGAACCCAGCGTGGTGGCGATCACCAATCCAAAGTTCAGGGCGGCGATGGTGTCCATGGTCTGGTAGCCCTCGGAAAAGCCCTTCAGGAAGGGGGCGGCATCATAGGCCGTCTGGGACGGGGCCACGTTCACCTCTCCCCGGAACAGGAAGGCGACGAACAGGAACACCAGCAGCACCAGCAGACTGGGGGTCAGGAAGTGGCCGATGCGGTTCACCAGCTTTCCCGGCGTCATACACAGCCATAGGGCCACCAGAAAGAACGCCAGCGAGTACACCAGCATCCACACGGTGGTATTGGCGCCCTCCGGCAGATAGGGGGCCACCGCCATCTCGAAGGGAACAGAGGCGGCACGGGGGATGCCAAGACCGGGACCAATGGAGAGATAGATCAGCAGGGTAAAGACGATGGCGAAGCGCTTGCCCACCTGCTGCCCCAGCCGGTCCAGCCCGTCAAAGCGGGCCACGACTACCACCCCCAGCACCGGCAGCACCACCGCCGTGGCCAGAAAGCCCAGCATGGCCGGCAGGGTGTGGTTCCCGGCGTTCTGCCCCAGAAAGGGCGGGAAGATGAGGTTCCCCGCTCCGAAGAACAGGGAAAACAGCATAAAGCTCACCAGCAGCATTTTGTTCCTACTCAATTTCATGTCGATACTCCTTGTTTTTTTCAAAATTTCCGCAAAAAAAGACCCGTCCCAAATTCCTTTGAGACGAGTCTTGCTATACAATACCCGCGGTACCACTCAAATTGCACGACGAAAAACGTCCTGCCACTTCAGGCTCTATCAAGCCCTATGCACTCACGTAGCCTGCACGGAGTCTCCTACTGACAGATGTGTTGGGGGACTCAGCTCGGAAGGGATAAGAGTTCTGGCGCTGTCCGCCGGGCTTCCACCGTCCCCGGCTCTCTATGCGACGTGCTGCCAGCTCCGTCTTCGTCATCGCTTTTGATGTTCACTTGTCACGGACATCATACCATCCCGTAAAGAACTTGTCAAGAGGGAAAATCTCACGCCGACGCATCGTCCTTCACCGGCTCCTCGCCGTGAAGCTCCCGCCGGATGGCCCGGAAGCGCTGGGGAACCTCCTCCTCCGCCATGCGGATGGGGACGTCCGTGGTGCCGGCGGCCTGCGCCGTCTCGTAAAACCAGCACTTGTATTCCACCGTCTCCAGCGTGTGCTGCATCTCCCGGATCTGATCCAGCAGAACCTGCCGCTGGTGGTGGAACATCTGCAGCCGGGTGTCGATGGTGTCGTCTCCCTGCATGGCCAGCTGGATGTATTGCCGGATGTCACGGATGGACATTCCGGCCTTTTTCATGCACCCGATGATCTGCAGCCACTCGAAGTCCGACTTCCGGAACAGACGGATTCCGCCGGAGGAGCGCTCCACAAAGGGCAGCAGCCCCTCCTTGTCATAGTAGCGCAGCGTGGATGCCGGGATATCCAGCAGCTTCGCCATTTCACCCACGGTATAGACCATTTTCCAATTCCTCCGAAAAAATTTTGCAAAACCCCTTGACTTAAAGTGTACTTTCAGTTTTAGAGTATAGATAAGCTTTAAGAGCATCATACAGCGTAGGAGCGTTACTGTCAAGACTCCGTTTCTCGGAGCCGGTCAGCGACGAAGCATACAGCAAACTGTAAGGAGGAGAGCCATATGGCAGTCAAACAGACGGCGGGGCGGGACGCCCTGGGGGAGTTCGCCCCGAAATTTGCAGAGTTCAATGACGATGTCCTGTTCGGTCAGGTATGGAGTCGAGAGGACAAGCTATGGTGGTGTATTTCTCCGCCACCGGCAGCACCAAGGCTGTGGCGGGATACATCGCCGAGACACTGGGAGCCGATACCTTTGAGCTGACACCACAGGAGCCCTATCTGGCGGCGGATCTGGACTACAACAACAGCGAGAGCCGTGTCTGCCAGGAGCACGCTGACCCCGCCCTGCAGGATGTGGCCCTCGCCTCTACAGCTGTGGAGAGCTGGGAACAATACAGCATGGTGTTCGTGGGCTATCCCATCTGGTGGGGCGGCAGCGCATGGCCTGTCAACGGATTTGTGAAGGCAAATAACTTCACAGGGAAGACGGTGATCCCCTTCTGTACCTCCGCCTCCTCCGCCCTCGGCCAGAGCGGGGAGACGCTGGCTCAGCTGGCCGGCACCGGCGACTGGCAGGAGGGCCAGCGCTTCGGCAGCAGCGCCGCCCGGAGCGACGTGGCGGACTGGCTGACGGGGCTGGGCTTCACTGTCCGATAAGCACCCATTTCCGGGAAAAGTGCCTTGCATCCGCCGCCCTCGGCTGATACAATGGGGGAAGAGCGGGATGTCCCGCCGCCCGGAGCGATCCCGGAGAAATGTTGAAAGGAGCATACACATGAGCAAAATTCTGGTTGCCTATTTTTCTGCCAGCGGCGAAACGGCCCGTCTGGCCAAGACGCTGGCGGGTGTCATCGGCGGCGATCTCTTCGAAATTCGTCCCCAGACGGCCTACACCGCTGCCGATCTGGACTGGAACAACGCCAAAAGCCGCAGCAGCGTGGAGATGAACGGCCCCAAGAGCCGCCCGGCCATGGCGGAGACCCCTCGGTTGGCGGGTTATGACACGGTGTTCGTGGGCTTTCCCATCTGGTGGTATCAGGCGCCCCGCATCATCCAGACCTTTCTGGAGAGCGCCGATTTCTCCGGAAAGACCGTGATTCCCTTCGCTACCTCCGGCGGCAGCGGCATGGGCAAGACCATGGAGCTCCTGCGATCCTCCTGCGCCCCCGATACCCGCTGGAACGAGGGCAAGCGCCTGTCCAGTCATGCCTCCGCACAGGAGGTCTCTGCGTGGACAAAGAGCCTGTCCCTGTAAAGTAGTTTCCCTTGAAAGCCTATCCGCCTGAGCAGATGGGCTTTTTTCTTACCCGTCGTTGACGGAACCGGCAAAAAACGGTACAATAGCTTCATCTAATCATGTGAAAGGAGCCCGCCGCCATGGAACACACCAACCGCACCATCCGCCCCTTGACCCAGCAGGATCTGGAGGCCTATCTGGACATCTACCTCAACGCCTACCCGGCCTATAAAACGCTGGACGAAGCGTGCCGGGAGCACTACCGGGAGAAGCACCGTCTGGAGCTGCGGGAGGACCGTCAGGTGCAGACGGTGGGCCTGTTTGAAGGGGACGTACTCATTGCCACCATGAAGCTGATCCTCTTTTCCATGAACTGCTTCGGCCGGATGCAGACGGCCTGCGGCCTGATGGCGCTGGAGGTACACCCCCTCCATAAAAAGCAAGGGGCGGCGCTGGAGATGATCCGCTACTTCGAGGACTACGCCCGCCGCCACGGCGCTCTGCTGACGCTGCTGCTGCCCTTCCAGATCTCCTTTTACCGCCGCATGGGCTATGGCTTTGCGGGGAAGCTCTACGAGTACCACCTGCCCACCGCCGTGCTGCCCAAGCCCGAGGGGGAGGCCCGCCGCCATCTGCGCCTGCTGCAGCCGGAGGACTTTGACCGGGTGCTGGCCTGTCACAGCCGCTTCGCCGCCCAGAACCACGGCATGGTGGAGAAGTTCGAGGAGGAGGTCCGGGCCGCCCGCACGGATATTCAGGTGCGCCGCATCGGCTATTGCGCCGAGGACGGGACGCTGCGGGGCTATGTGGCCTATCGCTTTGAGAGCGCCAGCGACACCAACTACACCCGCAACCGCCTGTCGGTGGAGGAGCTGGTGTACGACGACGGCGCTGTCCTCCGGGCGCTGCTGGGAGCGCTGAAGCTGCAGGAGGATCTGGCCCAGACGGTGCTCCTCCGCACCGGAGAGGAGGACTTCCACCACCTGCTGGAGGACCCGCAGGACGTCTCCGGCAACTACATTGACTACGGCTTCCTGCAAACCAACGTCTCCGCCATCGGCACCATGTTCAAGCTTCTGGACCCGGCGGCCTTCGTGACCGCCACCGCCTATCGCACCCTCCCGCAGGGGACGCTGACAGCGGCCTTCTGCTACCGTGATGAGCTGGCCCACCGGGACTGCCGCACGGTGCTGCGCTTCGCCGGCGGCCGCTGGTCCGCCCTCCCGGAGGAAGCACCCGCCGAGGTAACGGTGACGTGCCGGCAGGGGGATCTGGCGTCCCTGCTGATGGCCTCCTGCGGATTGGAGGGCATGGTGCGGCTGGGAGCCGTCGCTGTCACCGGCCCTTGGCAGCAGCTGGCGCAGCTTCTTCACTACGGCCAGAAGCCGTGGCTGAACTCCGACTATTGATCCCTCCGTTTAGTTTACTCAGCCGTCTGGCTCACCCCGCCGGTTGACGAAAAAGAGAGTGTGTTCCATCCGGAACACACTCTCTTTTCGTATCGGGTATCATTACACGGAGAACAGGATGTCTGCATAGGTGGGATAGGGCCAGTAGTCGGCCCCCACCAGCGGCTCCATGCGGTCGATGATGCTCCGCATCTCCTCCAGCCGGGAGGCCACCTGATCCCGGTAGTACCGGGCGGCGTCGATGCCGGCATCGGCGGCGGGAGCGGCCTCCAGCGCCCGGCTCATAGCCTGGCAGGCGTCCAGCAGGTCGCCGCTGAGGGCGTCCAGCTGCGTCACCAGATAGCTCTCCACCCGGCAGGAGGTGGTCATCTCCGCCTGCCGCTTCCTCACAACGCCCTTGGCCAGATCGCCGGTGTAGCGGGTGACGGCGGGCAGGATGCCCCGCAGGGTCATATCCCGCAGGGTAGCGGCCTCAATGGCCGTGACCTTGCAGTAATTTTCCAGATGGATCTCATACCGGGCGTGCATCTCCTCCGGCGTCAGGATGCCGAAGCGGGAAAACAGCGCCACATTCTTCTCGTCGATGTAGGCGGGCATACAGTCCACGGTGTCCCGCAGATTGCTCAGCCCCCGGCGCTTGGCCTCCTGTACCCAGTCGTCGTCGTAGCCGTTACCGTCGAAGATAATGCGCTGGTGATCCCGGAAGGTATCCCGCAGCAGCTCCTGCAGGGCCTGATGGAAGCTCTCCGCCTTCTCCAGCCGGTCGGCAAACTGCTTCAGCTCGTCGGCCATGATGGTGTTGAGCACCACATTGGGGCTGGCGATGGACTGGGAGGAGCCCAACATCCGGAACTCGAACTTGTTACCGGTAAAGGCCAGCGGGGAGGTGCGGTTGCGGTCGGTGGTATCCTGCGGCAGCTCCGGCAGGGTGTCCACGCCGATCTCCAGCTTCTTCTTGGTGATGTCCACATAGGCCGTGCCGTCGATGATGGAGCGGAGGATGGCCGTCAGCTCGTCGCCAAGGAAGATAGACACAATGGCGGGAGGCGCCTCGTTGCCGCCCAGTCGGTGGTCGTTGCCGGGATAGGACACGCAGCAGCGCAGCATCTCCTGATACTCGTCCACGCCCTTGATGAAGGCCGCCAGAAACAGCAGAAACTGTGCGTTCTGACTGGGGGTACGACCGGGCTTGAGGAGGTTCTCACCGGTATCCGTGGCCAGCGACCAGTTGTCGTGCTTACCGCTGCCGTTGACCCCGGCAAAGGGCTTTTCGTGGAGCAGGCACACCAGATCGTGGCGATCGGCCACCTTCTTCAGAAACTCCATGGTCAGCTGATTGTGGTCGCAGGCGCTGTTGGCGTCGGAGTACACCGGGGCGATCTCATGCTGAGCGGGCGCCACCTCATTGTGCTCCGTCTTGGCCAGCACGCCCACCTGCCACAGCTCCTGATCCAGCTCGTGCATGAAGGCCGCCACACGGGGCTTGATGGCACCGTAGTAGTGGTCGTCCAGCTCCTGCCCCTTGGGAGGCTTGGCACCGAACAGCGTGCGGCCGCAGAGCATCAGATCCTCCCGGCGGCGATACATGGCCTTGTCGATGAGGAAGTATTCCTGTTCCGGCCCCACCTGAGCGGTGACATGCTGCACCGTGGTGTTGCCGAACAGCCGCAGGATGCGAACGGCCTGCGTATCCAGCTGCTTCATGGAGCGCAGAAGGGGCGTCTTTTTATCCAGCGTCTCGCCGCCGTAGGAGCAGAAGATGGTGGGGATATACAGAGTCTGATCCTTGATGAAGGCATAGGACGTGGGATCCCACGCCGTATAACCACGGGCCTCGAAGGTGGCCCGCAGACCGCCGGAGGGGAAGCTGGAGGCGTCCGCCTCACCCTGCGACAGTTCCTTGCCGGACAGCTCCATCAAAATGGTGCCGGGGACGTTGGGGGCGATGAAGCTGTCGTGCTTCTCGGCGGTAAAGCCCGTCATGGGCTGGAACCAGTGGGTGTAGTGGGTAGCGCCCTTTTCGATGGCCCAGTCCTTCATGGCGGCGGCGATCTCGTCGGCGATGGAGCGATCCAGAGAAGTTCCTTGGATCAGGCACTGCTGCCATGCGTCATAGACCCGTTCCGGCAGACGCTGTCGCATCTGAGCCTGGCTGAATACCATGCTGCCAAAAAGCTCCGGGATGCTTCGTACATTCTTCTCGTTCATGTGATGCTCCTTTCGCCGCACGCTGCGGCACTAAAGTTTTTACAGAAACAGCTTCAAAAGCTGCGGTGTCACATAGGCCTCTATCACCGCCGCTGCCATCAGCAGGGGGATGATGTGCATGACGAACAGGCGCAGCAGATCCTTCATCAGGGGACCCATAACGCCCTTTTCGTTGTGCCGGACGTAGTCTGTGACCTTGCGGCAGAGATAGATGCCGCTGCTGAGGGCCAGGATCAGGGCCGGCAACTCGAAAATGCCGTGGGGGACGATGCCCGCAAAATACGCCAGCAGGGAGATGCCGTTGTTGACGTACACCCCGGCAAACAGCCCCAGCAGCAGGGAGTTGATGCCGATGGACAGGGCCGGGAGATAGATAAAGGGGATAAAGCCGTAGGCGATGCTGAACACCGTCGCCCGGACGTTGTTGCCGAACAGCGCCAGCACATCCACCCGGCCGGTGGTGTCCATGATGCCCAGCTCCGCCATCTGCTGGGCGAACTGCAGGAACAGCTGGTCTGCCAGCTTCGGCAGCAGCAGGCTGCCGGCAAAGCCCAGCAGGATCAGTGCGCCGAAGGCGATGGCGGTGATGCGGAGGGAGTAGCGGTACTCCGTGCGGTAAAATCCGTGCAGCCGGATGCGCTGCTGTTCCAGCCAGTCCATCATGCCCCCAGCATGGCGAGACCGGCGTTCAGGCGGCGCAGCGTCTCATCTTTGCCCAGAATGCGGCAGATCTCCACGGCTCCGCCGGGGGTCACCAGCTTACCGGCGGCGGCGATGCGGACAGGCCACATGAGGGTGGCGTTCTTCACCTCCAGCCGCTGCGCCAGATCAACCAGTGCGTCGTGAATGGCCTCGTCCGTCCACTCCGTCAGGCCCTCCAGAACGGGGATGACCGCCTCCAGCATGGCACGGGAGACGTCGGGGTTGGTCTTGGATTTCTTATTGGTATAGTAGTCCACGGGATACTCCGGCAGGGCATCGAAGAAGTCCACCTTCTCCGGGATGTCCGTGAGTTTCTCGCACCGGGCCTGCAAAAGAGCGGCGATGGCGGCGGTGTCGAACCGGGGGTCTGTCACCGTCTGGCGGATGTAGGGCTCGGCGGCCTTGGCGAAGGCCTCCGGGGCCATGCCCCGCAGATAGACGGCGTTGAAGTGATCCAGCTTCTGCCGGTCGAAAATGGCGGGGGATTTGGAGATGCCTGTCATGTCAAAGGCCTTTACCAGCTCCGGCAGGGTGAACAGCTCCTGTTCCGCCAACTCCCCCTTGGGGCTCCAGCCCAGCAGGGCCACATAGTTGAGGATGGCCTCGGTGAGATAGCCCTCCGCCTTCAGATCCTCATAGGAGGGATCGCCGTGGCGCTTGGACATCTTGTTCTGAGCGTCCCGCATGACGGGGGAGCAGTGAACATAGGTGGGGACCTCCCAGCCGAAGGCCTCGTACAGCAGGTTATACTTTGGGGCGGAGGCCAGATACTCGCTGCCCCGCACCACATGGGTGATGCCCATCAGGTGGTCGTCGATGACGTTGGCGAAGTTATAGGTGGGCAGACCGTCCCGCTTCAGCAGCACCTGATCGTCCAGCGTGCTGTTGTCCACGGTGATGTCCCCGAAAATGGCGTCGTGGAAGGTGGTGGTTCCGGCGGGGATACGCTGGCGGATGACGTAGGGCAGACCTGCCTCCAGCTTTTCCTGCACCTGCTGGGCCGTCAACTCCCGGCAGGGATCGGCGGCCCGGTCAAATTCCCCGGAATCCTCCTCAGACTCCGTCTTTTCGCAGAAGCAGTAGTAGGCGCCGCCCTTTTCCACCAGCAGCCGGGCGTACTTTCCGTAGGTGTCCCGGCGCTGGGACTGGATATAGGGGGCCACGGGGCCGCCTACGTCCGGGCCCTCGTCATGGGTCAGGCCGCACTCGGCCATGGTGCGGTAGATGACATCCACAGCGCCCTCCGCCTGACGGCTCTGGTCGGTGTCCTCGATCCGCAGGATAAACGTGCCGTCGTGGCTGCGGGCGATGAGCCAGGTGTACAGCGCCGTCCGCAGATTGCCCACGTGCATATAGCCGGTGGGGGAGGGGGCGAACCGGGTGCGGACCTTTCCGTGGGGGATCTTGGCCTCCATTTCCTCGAAATAGCTGTGATCCAGTGTCATGGGCTTGTCCTCCTAATATCGATTCATCACGTTGCAAAAATTTTCACCCATATATTATATTTCACCTCCGGGAAAAGTCAAGAATGTTTGTTGCATTTCTATGGGAATCATGGTACCATCCATAGGATAGACCATATCACTTGAATATGTCTGATATTTTCCCCGCATATCCGCTTGGCTGCTGGTCAAGAGAGCGGGGTAAAACAGGGTGGCCCGGCCGCCTGATAAGGAGGAAAAAGCAATGCTGCGAAAGGATCGGGAGCGGGATGCCGCCTTTGCCTGGGAGGTATTCCAGAAGGCTCCCTATGCCACCCTGTCTCTGACGGATGAGGTGGGGAAGCCCTACGCCATCCCCATCTCCCCGGTAGTGGACGAGGCGTACCATGTGGTGTATTTCCACTGCGCCGGTCACGGCGAGAAGTGGGAGCTGCTGGCGAAAAACCCGGCGGTGTGCCTGTCGGCAGTCTCCTATGCGGCGGCCATCCCCAATGAGTTCTCCATGGCCTATGCCTCGGCGGTGCTTCATGGCCGTGCGGAGGTGGTCACCGATGAAGCGGAGCAGGTGAAGGCCATGCTGCTGCTGTGTACCGCCTATGACCCCAAGGGGATGGGCCGGTTCAGCGAGTATATGGAAAAATATATGTCGGCCACCCGTGTGGTGAAGATCGTGCCGGAGACGGTGACGGGGAAGAGCTACGCCGCCCCGGAGAAGGAGCCCCACGGCTGCGGCGGCCACCACTAAAAGAGGGTAGTTGGAAAGCAGACGATCGGGGAACAGCTGTCAGAGAAAGAAATGACGGAAAAGTCAGACAGCTGAGGAAGGGCAGCTGCTGCCCTTCTCGGTAGTCTTGTCGGAAGAAAGAATCGGAGGAGGATCGTTTGGAAGAAGAAAATGCAGTTTTCTGATCGAGACAAATAATCTGGACAAAATTCCAACTGATATCGGACAGATATAGGACGAAATTTCTGTCAGAGATCAGGACAAAAGGAGACGGAAAAGTGGACATTTTATATGCGCTGGAAAAAATTCGAACGCCCTTTTGGAACGGCGTCATGAGTGCCGTGACCCAACTGGGCGGCGAGGTGATCTTCATTGTGGCGGCGGTGGTGGTGTTCTGGTGCGTCAGCAAATGGGAGGGGTACTATCTGATGACCATCGCTTTCTGCGGCACGGTGCTGAACCAGTTTCTGAAGCTGATCTGCCGGGTGCCGAGGCCGTGGGTGCGGGACCCCAACTTTACCATTGTGGAGAGCGCACGGGCGGAGGCCACGGGGTACTCCTTCCCCAGCGGCCATACCCAGAACGCCGTGGGCCTCTTCGGCGGCATGGCCCGGTGGGGCGGACGCCGGTGGGTGCGGCTGGGGCTGACGGCACTGGCGCTGATCATCGCCTTTTCCCGGATGTATCTGGGGGTACATACCCCGGCGGACGTGGGGGTGTCGTTGGTACTGGCGGCGGCGCTGGTGCTGGGACTGTATCCCCTGATGCGGCGGGCGCAGGAAAAGCCCCGATACATGGGCTATGTGCTGGCTGCCATGCTGGTGGTCAGCGGGGCCTTTGTGGTGTTCGTGGAGACCTGCGGCTTTCCGGCGGATATGGATGCGGAGAATCTGGCCAGCGGCATCGGCAATGCATGGAAGATGCTGGGCGCTGTGGCGGGTATGACATTGGCTTGGCTGCTGGACCGGCGGTATATTCACTTCGAGACGCAGGCCGTCTGGTGGGTGCAGGCGATCAAGGTGGCTGTGGGCATGGCACTGCTGCTGGCCATCAAGAGCGGCCTGAAGGCTCCGCTGCTGGCGCTATTGGGCCATGAGGGGTTGGCCGGCGGCGTGCGGTACTTCCTGCTGGTGCTGGTGGCGGGAGCCGTCTGGCCGCTGGTATTCCGCCCTATGAGTAAGTGGGGAAAAGGGAAAAAGTGAGAAAATAAAACAGCTGTAAGGCAGAGTTACCTTACAGCTGTTTTTCTTGTGAAGAAATATATTTCTCGATGACTCCGGAGGTTCGATTGCCCTGAAATGGGCAATTTTGCTGGCGGAACCAATCAAGGGACACGGAGCAGAAACCACTGAATTTTATTTCCTTGCGATTTTCGACCCGTAAACGGGAAACTTGTGTTCTGTTTACACGGATTCTCCCTATTAAGGCATCTGCTTGCATAAACTCCTCGATCAAGACATCTGCTTGCGGCTCACTTGGCTGCTCGTCGATGGAAGGGAAAGCTTTCAGGGAGCACCTTCGCCGGCAGGGCTGGCGGTTTCCGCATCCAAAGAAAAAACATCCCCGGCGCAGCTGTACCGGGGATGTTTTTTTATGGGTGAATAGGGGGAAGGGACGGCTTAGAAGCAGCCCTGAGCCATCATGGCTTCCGCCACCTTCTTGAAGCCTGCGATATTGGCACCGGCCACCAGATCATAACCCAGACCGTACTCCTCGGCGGCCTCGGCAGACACCTGATGGATGGTCTTCATCATCTTATGCAGCTGGGCATCCACCTCCTCGGCGGTCCAGACCAGACGCTCGGAGTTCTGTGCCATCTCCAGAGCGGAGACGCCCACGCCGCCGGCATTGACGGCCTTGGAGGGGGCCACAATCATATGCTTCTGGGCCCGCAGGAAGTTCAGAGCGTCGTTGGTGGTGGGCATATTGGCCACCTCGATGTAGTACTTCACGCCGGAGGCGGCGATCTTTTCGGCAGAATCCATGCGGACGTCGTTCTGCATGGCGGAGGGCATATTCACATCCACATCCTTGGCCCCCCAATGCTTGGCACCGGCCACGAACTCGCAGCCAAAGCGGTCGGCATAGGGCTTGCAGTGCATGGGATCCTTGGCACGCATCTCCAGAATGAAGTTCAGCTTCTCCTCAGTGTTAATGCCGTCGGGATCGTGGACATAGCCGTCGGGGCCGGACATATAAGTGACCTTGGCGCCCAGCTCAGCGGCCTTCTTCATGATGCCCCATGCCACGTTGCCGTAGCCGGACAGGGCGATGCGCTTGCCCTCGATGGTGTCGCCCTCGTGCTTGAGAACCTCCTGCAGATAGTAGACAGCGCCGTAGCCGGTGGCCTCCGGACGGATCAGGGAGCCGCCGTAGCTGAGGCCCTTGCCGGTGAGGACGCCGTTCTCCCAAGCGCCCTTCAGGCGGCGATACTGACCGAACAGGTAGCCGATCTCACGGCCGCCCACGCCCATGTCGCCGGCGGGGACGTCCACGTCCGGCCCGATGTAGCGGTACAGAGCGGTCATGAAGCTCTGGCAGAAGCGCATGACCTCGGCGTCGGACTTGCCGGCGGGATCGAAATCAGAGCCACCCTTGGCGCCGCCGATGGGCAGGCCCGTCAGGCTGTTTTTGAAGGTCTGCTCGAAGCCCAGGAACTTGATGATGCCCTCGTAGACGTTCTTCTGGAACCGCAGGCCGCCCTTGTAGGGGCCGATGGCCCCGTTGAACTGGCAGCGCCAGCCACGGTTGGTATGCCACTGGCCATTGTCGTCGCACCACACCACCCGGAAGGTGAACATACGCTCGGGCTCCACCATACGGCCCAGCAGATCTACCTTCTCATACTCAGGGTGCTTTTCGATGACCGGCTCGATGGAGGAGAAAACCTCCTCTACGGTCTGCACGAACTCCGGCTCGTTGCCGTGCTTTGTCCGAACGTTTTCCAAAACACTGGCCAGATATGCGTTCATAATTTGTTCCTCCTAAATCCTTGTTCCGTTACTTTCACAGGAAGAATGAACCCTGTTAAGGTCATGATAACACCAATTTCCGGTTCCCGCAAGGGGGTCCGGGGGAAAAGGACGGGCGGGGGTTACTGAAAAATACCGGCGTTTTTTGTGCAAAACGTAAAAATAAGCTGAAAATTTATGAGAGCACAAGAAAAAATGTTAGAATGGAGAGAAACAGATGGGAGCGAAAAGCAGGAACTTTCATAAGCAGAAGTGCAGACGGATATTGACATTTGCCAAATTGCTTATATAATATATTATGGCTTGGCCAGTGCATCCAAGCGGTACTTAAAAACAAAGGCGTGCCGTCCGCCCAAAGGCGGCAGCCGAGGCGTGGCTGCGCCCGGCGGATTGGAGTTTCAAAGATGACCTATTCCATGACCGTGGCGGGCCTGCAGCGGGAACTTCCCATCTGCAAGGTTGCGGATGATCTGTATATCGGTGCATTCATCTGTTTCGGTGATGCGGAGCTGACGGTGGCCTGCGCCCGTGACCTGCTGAAGCTGGTGGAGAATGAGGAGTATGACTACCTCTTCACTGCCGAGGCCAAGAGCATCCCCCTGATTCACGAAATGGCCCGGCAGTCCGGCGCCAAGAAATACTTCATCGCCCGGAAGGGCCCCAAGGCCTATATGCCCGATCCCATCCATGTGGAGGATCGCTCCATCACCACCGCCGGGGTGCAGAAGCTGTATCTGGGCCGGGATGACGCCGACATGATCTGTGGCAAGCGCATCGTGCTGATGGACGATGTAATCTCCACCGGCGGCAGCCTCCACGCCATGGAGGAGCTGGTGAAGCTGGCCGGCGGCATCGTGGTGGACCGCATCGCCGTGCTGGCCGAGGGCGACGCCCAGCAGCGCAAGGACATCCAGTATCTGGCCCCGCTGCCGGTGTTCAACGCCGACGGTACGGTGAAGTAAGAATAGCCTGTGAAAAGAGGGAGGACGCTGCGGCGTCCTCCCTCTTTTCAAGGGGAAATGTGATACCCCCCGGGGCCGAAGGCTCCGGGGGGTATCACGCTATGGGGAGGATGAGGAGGTCAGATATAACGCTGACTGGAGACATCGAACACACCACGGGTGGTGATCCGCAGAGAAGGGATCACCGGAAGGGCCATGAAGCTCAGGGTCATGAAGGGGTCGATGCCACGGGAGACGCCCAAACCGAAGGCCTCGTCCTTGGCATCCTCCAGAGCGCTGTTCACCATCACCAGACTGTCGTCGGACATGATGCCGGCGATGGACAGCGTCACCTCGCCCAGCACCTGGCCGTTCTCCATGACGGTGATGCCGCCACGGTTCTCCACGATGCGGTTGGCGGCGGCGGCCATATCCTCGTCGGTGGCACCCACCACGATGATGTTGTGGCTGTCGTGGCTGATGGAGGTGGCTACGGCGCCACGCTTCAGGCCGTAGCCCTTGATGTAGCCCAAGCCGATGTGGTGGGTGTTCTTATGCCGCTCGATAACGGCGATCTTCAGAATGTCCTGCTCCGGGTCGGCGTGGTCGGCGTAGCCGGCATCCTGAGTGACGATCTCACCGGGGATCATACCGATGACGGCGTGGGGACGGCCGTCGGAGAAGTCCTCCGCCGTCAGGTGGGCCACATGGAAGGTGTCGTGAGCCCGCTTCACCAGATAGGGGTCGATCTCCGGGGCGGGGAAGTCCCGCAGCTGATCGTCGTACATGAGGACACCACGTTTATAGACCATCTCGATCTCGAAATGCTGGAAGTCGTCGATGATGACGAAGTCGCCCAAATAGCCGGGGGCAATGGCACCACGGTTGTTCAGCAGGAAGTACCGAGCGGCGTTGTGGCAGGCGGCCTTCACGGCAACGATGGGGTCGGCCCCCAGGGAGATAGCCTTTTTGACGATGTAGTCGATGTGGCCCTTTTCCAGCAGGTCGTTGGGGTGCTTGTCGTCGGTGCAGAACATACAGCGATCCACGTACTGGCTGGTGAGCAGGGGCATGAGAGCCTCCAGATTCCGGGCGGCCGTACCCTCACGGATCATGATGTACTGGCCCAAACGCAGCTTATTCATGGCGTCCTCCATATCGGAGCACTCGTGGTCGGAGTAGACGCCGGCGGCGATGTAGGCGTTGAGCTCCTTGCCGGAAAGGCCCGGCGCATGGCCGTCGATCTTCTTATGGTGGGCCTGAGAGGCCACGATCTTCTCCACCACCTGACCGTCGCCGTTGACCACGCCCACATAGTTCATCATCTCCGCCAGTCCCTGCACACGGGGATGGTCATAGAAGGAGTCGATGGCACGGTAATCCAGATTGGCGCCGGACTCGTCCAGCGGCGTGGCGGGGACGCAGGAGGGCAGCATGAAGCGCACGTCCACCGGCAGGTCCTCCGTGGCCTGCAGCATATACTCGATGCCGTCGGTACCCATGACGTTGGCGATCTCATGGGGGTCGGTGATGACGGTGGTGGTGCCGTGGGGCAGCACCGCCTTGGCAAACTCCGTGGGACTCACCAGAGAACTCTCCAGATGGATGTGAGCGTCGATGAAGCCGGGCAGCACCAGCTTGCCGGACACGTCCACCTCCACCTTGCCGTGGTATTCGCCCATACCTACAATGAGGCCCTCTGCCACGGCGATGTCCCCGTGACACAGCTCATTGGAGAATACGTTGACGTAAGTGGCGTTTTTCAGCACCAGATCCGCCGGAGCCCGGCCCGCCGCCACGTCGATGACGTGGAGCTTCTTATTGAGCTTACGGTTGATCTTGCCGGCATAGCTTTCCTTGACAGACATAAACGGCTCCTTTCTCCCGCCGGGCGGGATGCGCTGGGTGGTATCTCTTTTATTGATTCCTCATATTATCACAGCTTATAAGAGTTGTCCACAAAAATTTTTGTAAATTTTGCATTTTTCTTGACAGAGCCCACAGGAAAGGATACAATATCGATATATGATATCGAATGGCGATGTATGGGGGGAGGACTATGACGGGAAAAACGGGCGCTCCGCTGACGGAGGCCATGTTCTACGTGCTGATGGCGCTGCGGCGGGGAGAGCTGTGCGGCACGGAGATCGCCGCATGGACGGAGCGGTGTACGGAGGGGCGGGTCCGTCTGGGGCCGGGGACACTGTATACCATCTTGGGGCGTTTTCTGGAGGAGGGCTTCATTCAGGAGACGTCGGTGCAGGGACGGCAGCGGAACTATCGGTTGACGGAGAAGGGGCAGCAGGCGTACCGGAATGAACGGCTGCGTCTGCGGCTGTGTCTGGCGGATGCGGAAAGGGAGGATGCGGGGGAGAGACTATGACGGGAAAATTGAACGAACCACACGGGACAGAGCGGTGCTCTGTCCCGTGTGGTTTTCAGCTTTGCAGCGTGTCGGCAAAGCCCTGCGCAAAGAGACGGGCGGCGTAAAGGGCCTCGTCCAGCGAGTTGCCGGCGGCTCCCACCTCCAGCAGCATGGCGCCGGGGCTGACGAACTGGTTATAGCGGTAGTTCAGCACCGTAATAGGCCGCATGAGGGTAGGATAGTCGGCGCTGAGGTTCTGCTGAATGGCTATGGCCAGCTTCAGATTCTCCTGCCAGCCGTCGTAGGCGTTGCCCATAATAAAACTCATCTGGGCGGCGTGGGGCTCCTCGGCGCTGACCAGCTTGTACTGGTTGCCGTCGGCGTCGGAGACGGCGTCCCGGTGGACATCCAGCACGAACACCAGAGAGGGGTATTTCTCCATGTAATCCTCCACAGAGGCCAGACTGTGGGGATAGGCGTCGTTGTAGTCCGGCACGTCGTGAAGGGTGCGGTCGTGGAGGACGGAAATGCCACGCTCCGACAGGGCGGCGGCGATCTCGTCGCCTACCCGCACCACGTTGCAGGCATCGTTGTCGGTGCGGAAGCTGCCGGTGGGGGTGTATTCCTGTCCGGCGGGCATGGTGTAGGCCTCGCTGCCGTGGCTGTGGACGATGAGCACCTGCGGGCCGTCATCGGTGAGCTGGGCGGCAAAGCTGCCGTCAGAGAGAGCATCGGCATCCAGCTCCGTACCGGAGGAGTTTTTCAGATATACGCCGTTGACCACGGTGTACCCCTTGGAGGAGGTAGGAGCGGTGGTTTGGGCGGGGACACCGTTGTCGGCAAAGGTCAGGCCGTCGGTGAGGGAGGGATCTGCGGAGGGGGAGGGCGTATCCGGTGACTCCGGGGCCACAGGCTCCGGCGGATCTCTGGTCACACCGGCGGAGAGCAGAGCTGCCACAGTGCTGCGGCCTGCCAGCAGCAGGGGGGACTGGGCCAGCGTCATCACCGTGACGGCGGACAGGGAGTCCAGACCGAAGAAGTCCCCCAGCTCCCAGCGCAGCGCCTGCTGGGGCAGGCGGCTGCCCTGCCGCAGCTGCTGGAGGGCTGCGGCGGCAGAATCGCTCCCGGCGGTGACGGCGGCGGCCCACAGAGTCAGCGCCGCCAGCAGCAGGGACAGGAATCGGCGTATATGGATCTGTTTCATTGGTATCACCTCACAGACAAGCCTATGCGGTGAAGGAGGGAAAGATGCAGGGGAGGGGAGAATATTAGATGTCGTAAGAAACAGTGATTTCTTGCTATTTATAGTTAGATGTAGTATTATAATAAACAGTAGACAGAAGATATACCGGGCGAAGGGATAGATAGAATGAATCGTGCAAATCTGGAACAGATTTTTGGACGCTATGTGAAGCGGTTTCCGGAATTGAATACCGGGGGACATGACGAGGTATATAAATGGGAAATCGCAGCGCAGTTCCGCCCGATGATAGATAGGGCTTTGGCGGCTGATGATACCAGTTTTCCCAAGCGGCTTGTGGATGTGGTGCAGTTGACGGAACAGACCATCGACAATCGCTATGAACTTTCCTTCTATGCGCTGTCGGACTATGCCAAGCGTGAGCCGACGGCGGTGCGTCAAGCGCTTCATGACTTGCTGGAGCCGGACGGCGGCGACTTGCAGGTAAGAAACCATCGATTTACAGGATTCTTGAATTTTTGCCAGACCATGCATGAAAAATATTATCGGGATCGGTGGCGCTATCAGGCAGGCATCCGGCTTCCCATGATGATAACGGGATTCTACGACCCGGAGCATTATTATCTGTATAAGGCGCTTCAGGCCAAGAGATTCGCTGATTGTGTGGAGTTCTATGACAACTGGGGCAGCGGCACCCAGATGGACTTGCAGGTCTATCACCGGATGTGCGATGAGCTTGTAAAGGTCATCAGGGATTGTCCTGCTTTGCTGGAAACAAACCGGGGCAGGGCAGATTATGCAAGAGGTCCTATCCATCCGGACGAAGCACTGCATCTTCTGGCGTTTGACATCATTTACTGCTGCTCGGTCTACGGCCTGTTTGATGGTATCCATTATACCATGAGGAATGGGCAGGAGAGAAAGGCCTATCTGGCAAAGATAGACGCCGCAAGAGCCGCAGCAGAGGAACGGGCAAAGGCGGAGGAGCAGGTGGCGAGGTTGGAGCACGCAGAGGAGTTCTTTGAAGAAAGACTCTCTGCGGGCAGTCCCATTGCGCACAGAAGCTTTGGTGTTGGGAGGGTCATAGGGCGGCCCGGCAAATATTTGATCGAAGTGGAATTTCCCGAAAAGAGCCGTTCCGTTACGCTGGTATGGCGTGATTGCATCAAATCGGGGATCATTTCCCTCAAAACGGGAGTCGATAAAGGGGAATATGATGAATTGTCGGCCCTGCTGTCCCGTGCCGACAGGATACGGCAGGAAGCTGCCGCTGCTGAGGAAAAGCTTGCAGCTTATGCAGAATACCTATAAGGTGAGGCTGGACGAGGTAAGATTCTTCCCAAATAGTATACCAAAAAGCGCCGCCGGAGATATCTTCCGGTGGCGCTTTCCATGATATGCAAATTTTTTCAAAAGTCTTATTGAAAAAATGAAACGACTGAATATTACACAGTAGTGTAAGGCAAACATACGGAGCGGGACATGAACACACAATATAAAAAGGGTGTGCTGCTGCTGTCCTTTGGCGTGGTGCCGACGGTGTTCGTGCTGCTGATCATCCGGGGCTTCTTCCGGAGGAATCAGGAGCAGTACCGGAAATTTGCCGCTGCGGGAACGCGGCGGGAGGCCATCGCCTGACGGGAGGGCTTACAGGGCCTCGAAGTGATACCGGGGCTTGCCGAGGCTCTTTTTTCCGTACTCGATGGCGGACGTGGGGCAGTAGCAGATACAGGCCATGCAGTGGGTGCAGCCTTTGCCCCAGACGGGCCTGGCGTCCCGGAGGGTGATGCTGTTGGTGGGACAGCGGCGGGCGCACCGGCCGCAGCCGGTGCAGGCCTCCGAAACGGTAAAGGCGCTGGACTTGACGAAGCAGGCATAGAAGATGGGGTTCACCGGCCCGCTCATGAAGCGGTCATAGAGACGATCGTGGGGCGGGGGAAAGGGACGGCCCTCCCGGACGGCGGCGATAGAACGGTCGATATCCGGCTGAGCCTTGGCCACGATGCGTCGGGCTTCCTCCGCCTGCGGAGCGTCAAACATGGCGATGTAGTTCTCCGGCATGATGATCTGGGCTGTCCCCATGTCCGTCAGGCCCTTGGTCTGACAGAGGGAGCGATTATACCGGCTGGCGTGGCCGATCTCGCTGCCGCAGGTCATGATGAACCACACCTGCGCTGCGCCGGGGAACTCCGTCTCCAGCAGCCAGTCCCGCACCAGACGGGGGATGCGCCATGCGTAGGTAGGCGTGACGATCACAAGGCGCTCGTCCGTCTCCACGGGGGAGGTGTCGTGGGAGCGGATGCGGTCATTCATGCTCAGCAGCGATTGGTTCAGAGCCTCCGCCATGCGCTGGGCCACATATTTGCTGTTGCCGGTGCCGGAAAAATAGAGGATCATATGAAAACTCCTTCGCAGAATGTTTTTAACATTGTAGCAGTCGGGAGAAAAATGTGCAAGCAAGCGCCTGCACATTTTTTGTTGTCTTTTTGCGGGGGAATCGGTATAATTGAGGGAGGAAAGATAGCCGTATATTGTGATGACAACGTGGTACGGGTGAATGAAAGGGGCAGCCTTGGAACGTGTATCACAGGAAATCAACAGGAGGATGATGGTATGGATCCTTTTCTCGCAAGAACTATGGTTGAGAGCCTTAGCAAAGGAATTAACCCGCTCAGCGGCAGAGTGCTTCCACTGAATGACAGCTGTTCAAATGAGAAGATCCAAGATGCATTGATCGAAATTTTGGATCATTGCACGATCGAATCTAACGAACAGTACCTATTTCGTATTAAGCAAGAAAAGGTGCAGGAAAGAAAGCAGCGTAGGGAAGAGAATAGAAAAAAATATCCACGTTGTATGGAGTTTTGGAGTAAAGAAGAGGAGAGGCAACTTATCCAAATGCATCATAGAGGAGCTAATATCTACATGATTGCAAATGTTTTAAAACGGACGCCGACAGCTATTGAAAATCGCCTAAAGAAAATACAGGAGCGGCCGATTTACAGGAACAAGAAAAGCAAGTAGTAATTCATACGATCCAATGAAACAGGAGGAGAGAACCATGATTTTTGTTTGCTATCCCAAGTGCAGTACCTGCCAGAAGGCGAAGAAGTGGCTGGATGAGCACCACATCAGCTATGAGCTGCGGGACATCAAGGAGGAGAACCCCGGCTATGAGGAGCTGGCTGCGTGGCATCAGCGCAGCGGGCTGCCGCTGAAGAGATTTTTCAACACCAGCGGGCTGCTGTATAAGTCCATGGGGCTGAAGGACAAGCTGCCGGGCATGAGCGAGGAGGAGATGTTGCAGCTTCTGGCCACGGATGGGATGCTGGTGAAGCGACCGCTGTTGGTGGGCGGCGATTTCGTTCTGGTGGGCTTCAAGGAGGCCCAGTGGGCGGGGCGGCTGGGGAGATAATGCGAAAGAGGGGCGAAATGTGATGGATGTACAGCGGGCGAAAGAACTGCTGGCCGTTTTAGCAGACGGCATCGACCCTTTGACAGGAGAGGTACTGCCGTACGATCATGTGTGCAACAAGGGGGAGATCGTTCGGGCATTGAACTGCGCCGTGGAGGAGCTGTCCCGCAGAAAGAAAAGACCGCTGCCGGAGAACACGGGAAAGCCGTGGACGACAGAAATGGATGATGAACTGTGCCGCTTATTTGATGAGGGAATGAAAAAGAAGGACCTTTGTACGCATTTTGGACGTACCTCCGGGTCCATTGAGTCCCGATTGGAGCGGCTGGGGAAGCTGTAACGGCATAACGATTTTTTCGCATGACAGACGGCGAGGCGCTCCTTGGGATGGACTATGGTGTGGGCGCAGGCGGTGGACGCTGTGGAAGTGCTGCGTTACAATGGGAGAGCATCAGGAAAAGGGAGTGGGCAAGTGCTGAGACAACTCAAATACTTCCAGTTCGTGGTGCGGCTGCGCAGCTGTTCGCAGGCGACAGAGGAGAACTACCTCTCCCAGTCCGCCATCTCCCAGCATCCCCATGCACTTGTCACCAACGATGAGCTTTGCGCCATCCAAGCTGCGTCCACGGAGCCACTGGAAGAAGCTGACCCAGCTGGTCTTGTCCTCTTTCATGTCCTCGGCGGCGCCCAAAACCTCACGAAAGCCGTCCTCATTCAGCTGTACGATTTTCTCGGACATAGTTTGCTGTCTCCTTTCGAATGTTTGTGTGGTAACTTCATTCTGCCAGAGCCTGCAAGCTATGTCTTTTTTTATGCATTTTCCAATTTGCGCAACTTATTGTACATTATCAGGACAAAATATCCGACTAAATCAGCATAAAGGAATTTATAGAGCCGTTTACGGGTAGTAAGAATCCCAAGGCATAAATAAAACCCCTTAAGGGGTAGCCCGAGAAGGAAATGCGGTCGGCAGACCTTTCGGGCCCCTTAAGGGGCTTCGCCCGTAATAGGCCCTTATAGGGCCTCGTCAAACCTCCGGCTTAGCCGGAGATTTTGATTTTTTACAGCAGGCAGCTCCGGCTCACGCCCAGCGGGACGTTGAAGCCCAGCGCCTGATACATGGCCTCGTCACAAGGGGCGCAGCACACGGTCAGGCTGCCCACCCCCCGTTCACGGCACAGTGCCTGAGCGCTGCGGGTCAGCTGCCGGGCGATGCCCTGTCTCCGGAACACCGGCTCCACGTACAGATCCTCCAGCACCGCTACCGGCCCGCAGCAGAAGGTGGAGAAGTTCTCTGCCACGGAGCACATCCCCACGGCCCGGCAGCCCCGGTATGCCAGCAGGAAGCGGATATGCCCCTGCTCCACGGCGGCCCGCAGCCGCTCTGTGCTCTCCTCCGTCAGCAGCGGTTCCCCAATCTCCGCCAGATAGCCGTTCTCCAGCTTCCGCAGCTGCCAGTCCGCCGGGTCACTCAGCAGCTCCACGGTGATGGACAGCGCCTGCTCCGGAGAGCGCAGCATCAGCGGCTCGCCCCACTCGTCCCGGCCATTGGGCCGGAAGCCCAGACGGCTCCAGAATCGGATGCGCCGGGGGTCGGCGGCGTTCAGCTCCCCATACTGCGCTCCCCGATCCGCTGCCCAATCCAGCAGCAGACGGGCGCAGGCGGTGCCTGTCCCGCCGCCCCGGAACTCCGGCAGCACACAGAACTCCATGACGAAGCACTTGCCGTCCTCCGAAGGGTACAGTGCCGTCAGGGCAAAGCCGATATCCCGGCCCTCCCGCCGGAACAGCAGGTAGTAGCAGCGATCTCCATCCCGGTCATGGATCCGCTGTACGGCGGCCCGGTATTGGCTGTCGTCCAGAAAATATGCCCGGTCCTCCTCCGCCGGGTCGGGGAAAATGTCCCGTGCGTGATAGGCGTGCACCTCTCGCCAAAAGCGCTCCACCTCCTCCGGGGTCACGGCCTCCCGGATGTGAATGGTCTTGTTCATGATGGTTTCCTCCTAAATAAATTGGGAGGGTCAGGAAACGTACACCCTCCGGATACGTCTCATGTTCATAAAGCATCATCCTTTCCTGATACATTGTATATACACATCAACGGGATGGCATACCCTGTTACAGCCGCACCGGCACGGGGGCGTCCAGCGTCACCGTCTCCGGCGTCACCCGACAGGTGTAGGCCACGATCTCCACGCCCCGGCGTGCCGCCTCCCGCAGGGCCTCGCCAAAGGCTGGGTGAGTGGTGTCGTTGGGGGCAAAGTCCAGTACGTCCGCCATCTGGATCACGAAGAAGGCCGTGGCCCGGTGGCCCTCCTCCACGGCCCGCATCAGCTCATGCAGATGCCGGACACCACGCTCCGTGGGGGCGTCCGGGAACAGACAGTGGCCCTCCCGCTCCAGCGTCACGCCCTTCACCTCCACCAAGTGCAGCCCCTCCGGCCGCTCCAGACAGAAGTCCAGCCGGGAGTCCCCGTAACGGTACTCCGGGTGGACGGTGATCTCCGGCTCCTGCTGCCGGATCCACTGGTCAAAAATGCGGTTGGGGGCCTGAGCGTCCATGTTGATGAGGCGGTGGCCCTTCTCCACGGCGATGAGGTCCCACGCCGTCCTGCGGGCCGGATTGGTTCCACGCTCCAGATAGACCGTAGCCCCCGGCACCAGCAGCTCCCGGCAGCGACCTGTGTTCTTCACATGGCACACCACCGTCTCGCCCTCCAGCTCTACATGGGCGATGAACCGGTTGGGCCGCTCCAAAAAGTGCGCCTGCCGCACCTCTCCGTATTGCAAGTGCATCGCCCCCTTTCGTTCCATTATAGCACACAAAGATACGCTTGAAAAGGACATTTTATCCATTCATCCGCCCATCAGATACAAATGTCTGCAATTTTTCTTGACGCCCGCCAAAAATTGTGTTATATTGGTACGCAATTAAATTGGGGGAGTGTATTATGAAAACGCAAAGCAATCGGCTGACCTTCAGCCAGCAATTCTTCATCGCCACCATGCTGTTCGGCCTGTTTTTCGGAGCAGGAAACCTGATTTTTCCCATTTTTCTGGGCAGTCAGGCCGGACGCAATGTATGGCCCGCCATCGTCGGTCTGCTGATCACCGGCGTAGGTATCCCCCTTCTGGGCGTAGCCGCACAGGGCATCAGCCGCAGCAACGGCCTGCAGGAGATGGCCGGGCGGGTGAGTCCCCGATACAGCATCTTCTTCACCTGCGCTCTGTATCTGACCATCGGCCCCTTCTTCGCCATTCCCCGCTGCGCCTCCACGTCTTTCACCGTGGGCATCGAGCCGCTGCTGGGAGAGGATGTCAACGCCACGGTGCTGCTGGCGGCGTTCTCCTGCGTGTTCTTCGCCGCCGTGCTGTTCTTTTCTCTGCGCCCCGGCAAGATTTTGACGTGGGTGGGAAAGCTGCTGACGCCGCTGTTCCTGCTGGTGCTGGCCATTCTGGTGGTGACAGCCCTGCTGCATCCCACAGACCGCATCGCCGACGTGACGCCGTCGGCGGCCTATGCTGCGGCTCCCTTCTTCGCCGGTTTTCTGGAGGGCTACAACACCATGGATGCTCTGGCCAGTCTGGCCTTCGGTATCGTGGTCATCAACGTCATCCGGGGACTGGGCGTCACGGAACCCGGCGCCATCGCCAAGAACACAGTGCTCTCCGGCATCTTCAGCTGTCTTTTTATGGGCGGCATCTATGTGGCCGTCACCATCGTGGGGGCCCAGAGCCACTCCCTTACCGTCTCCTGCACCAACGGCGGCGAGGCCTTTGCCGTCATCGCTGAGCACTATCTGGGGCGGGCCGGACTGGTGGTGCTGGCTCTGACGGTGATCCTGGCGTGTCTCAAGACCTCCATCGGTCTGGTCACCAGCTGTGCCGAAACCTTCACCGCCATGTTCCCCAATGGACCGAAATACGGTTTCTGGGCCACCTGCTTCAGTATTTTTTCCCTGCTGGTCACCAACATCGGCCTTAACGCCATCATCGCCATCTCTCTGCCGGTGCTGATGTTCCTGTTCCCACTGGCCATCACCCTGATCCTGCTGGCGCTGCTGGGAAATCTGTACGGCCACGATACCGTGGTGTATCGGTGGGTCACGGGCTTCACACTGGTGGCCGCCCTCTTCGATTTCGTGAAGGCGCTGCCCAAGGCCATTACGGAGACCCCTGTTGTCTCCGCTGTCATCGGCTTCGCTGACAGCTACCTGCCCTTCTTCAAGCTGGGGTTGGGCTGGATCTGCCCTGCCGCTGTGGGCCTGTTCGTGGGACTGATCTTCCATCGCACACGCCGAAACCGGACAGCCGCATAAGAAATCGATTTTTCTGCGATCCATTCAGGCTGGTCCAATGCTGGCGCAGCAGCCTTTCTGCATTCACAAAAAGTTTACAATTCCAGACCTTCCGATTTTGCGATTTTTCTAAGTAACAATAGAAGGACAATTTCATCCGGGTGAGGTTGCCCCTGGTTCGGTACGGCACGGTATCCGCGCCGACGAATCCACATGGCTTTTGACAGAGTATCTATGAGAGCATGGACACTCTCCGCCATACGGCAATCCGCTCGGAAGGTCATTCCATCTCTGACCGTGCTCCCGGGAGCACGGTCTCTTTTTATGCTGACACGGAGGAGGCGAAAAAGATAGTTTACAGTATATGCTGGGCAAGCTATACCTTGCTGGTAAGGAGGTTCCCCGTGACGAGGAGAAAGCCGCATATTGGCTGACCCAATCCACCGAGCAAGGCAATCAGTATGCCAAGACGCAAAAGGCGCTGTTGGACAAGCTCCACCAGAACATCGAGTGCTACCGTGATGTGGAACTGACCGAGGGCAGCCGCATGATCTTGGGCCAGTGGCTGGATCGCTGGCTCACGGAGTACAAGGCGGGTACGGTGCGGCCCGGTACCCTCGAGGGCTACCGCCGCTACATCGAATACTACATCAAGCCGCAGCTGGGCGACAAGCAGATCTCCCTCCTCTCCCAGCAGGACATCCAGCGGATGTACCGCCGCCTAAAAACGGAGGGGCGCATCCACGAGCACCCCGAGATGGGGCATCAGCTCTCCGACTCCATGGTGTGCCACATTCACTCCACCCTCCACGCCGCACTGAAAGACGCAGTGCAGGCGCACGTCATTCCCAGGAATCCCACCGAGGGGACAACGGCTCCCAAGCCCAACTACAAGCCTAAGCGTATTCTCACCCGTGCAGAGCTGGACGCCTTCCTCGCAGTAGTAGAGCAGGACGAGGTGTGGCGGGACTTCTTCCAGACGGAGCTGATGACCGGCCTGCGCCGCGGCGAGATCTGCGGCCTACAATGGAGTGACTTCGATGGGAATACCGGTACGCTGAAGGTATGCCGAACCCTCCACAGCCAGCGGAAGGGCGAATACACCGTCGGCGAGACGAAGACCAATCAGGGAATGCGCACCATCATCCTGCCGCACAGCGTGACTGAAATCCTACGGCGGCGAAAAGCGGACGCCATCAGTCAATGGATCTTCCCAGACCCGGTGAAGCCGGAAGATCCCGTCGACCCCAACGCGGCGTATCGCCACATGAAGACGCTGCTCCAGCGGGCGGGGCTGCCCAGCATCCGCTTCCATGATCTGCGTCACACCTTCGCCACCCACGCCCTCACCAGCGGCGTAGATGCCAAAACGCTGTCCGGCATCCTGGGCCACACCAATGCGTCGTTCACGCTGGACACCTACACCCATGTCACATCGGATATGCAGAAGCAGGCCTGCGGCATCGTGGGCGGCTTCATGGAGGACATCTTCGGAAAGGAGCTGAAACCGTGGCAAGAAAGCGAAAAGCCGGTGACGGAACGGTAAGACAACGCAAGGACGGTCGGTGGGAGGGCCGCATTGTCATCGGCTATGACGATAACGGCTACCCCAAAACGAAAAATGTTCTCGCTAAAACAAAATCTGAGTGTGTGGAGAAGCTGAAAACGCTGAAGGATGCCCTTGCGCCGCCTGCGCCGCCGAGGACCAGGGCGGATATGCCATTCGGGGACTGGATGGAGCACTGGTATGAAACATACAGCAAACCCGCTGCCCGTCCCGGCACACGGCGGATCTACGAAAGCTACCTCCGGCTGTACATCAGCCCGGGACTGGGTCATATCCCGCTGAACAGGCTGACCGCGAAGGATATGCAGCAGTTCTTCGTCTGGCTGAAAACGGAGGGGCGTGCGGACCAATCGGACGGTAAAACGGGGCTGGCGGACTCCCAGCTCCGCAACATCCACAGCCTGTGCCGGCGGGCACTGGAAAAGGCAGTGTCGGGAAACCTGATTCCACAGAACCCGGCGTCCGGCTGCAAGCTGCCGCCCGCCCGAAAAGGAGAAATGAATCTCCTCTCGCGGGAGTCCATGCAGAAGCTGCTGATCCAGGCGAAGGAGGAAAAGTACTACGAGTTGTTCCTGCTGGAATTTGCCACAGGACTGCGGTTGGGAAAGCTGACGGCCCTGCAATGGGAGGACCTGAATTTGACCACGGGCGAACTGCGAATCAGCGAGCAGGCGGTGGTCATAGGCTCGGAGGTGGTGGTCACCGAGCCGAGAACAAAGGCGGCGGTACGCACCCTGCTCCTGCCGCCCAAAGTGCTGGAGGTGTTCAGAGAGTACAGAAATAGAAACCCCTCCAGATGGCTGTTCCCGTCCCCCAAGAAGGAGGACTCTCCTCTGCTGCCCTCGGTGGTGCGCCAGCGGCTGCACAGGCTGTTGGACCACGCGGGCTGTGAAAGGGTGCGCTTTCATGATCTGCGGCACACCTTTGCCACCAATGCCCTCGCCCACGGAATGGACATTAAGACGCTGTCCACCATCCTGGGCCATGTCTCCGCGGCTACCACGCTGAACATCTACACCCACATCACCGATGATATGCAGCGCACAGCCGCCGCCAACATCGACCGTGGCATCGGCAAAGTAGCGCCACAGGAGGAAACTTCAGAGCCGGGGCAGTTTCCTGCCCCGGCCCAGGCGGAAAAGCCGAATATGACCGACTTCAAGCCCTACGTAGGCCGCAAGCGCAGATCTGGCACCGGCTGCATCAGCGAGATCAACGACCATCTCTTCGAGGGGCGCTATTCCCCCAAATGGCCCGACGGCAAAAAGCACGCCCGCAATGTCTACGCCCATACCCGTGAGGAGTGTGAGGAGAAACTGAAGGTGTTAATTGCAGAGATGAAGGCTGAGATTGTGGAAGCGCAGCGGCTGAAGGATTTGGGCAAAGGCGATGGGCAGCCACCGGAGGCGAAGAAGGGAAAGCGGGGAAAGAAGTAAACTAAAACGACATTCTAAGCGCTGAGTATTCGGCGCTTAGAATGTCATTTGCCCAAGGGCAAATATTTAAGAATGAGGTTAACAGTATATAGAATAGTTATCTACTATTAACCGCTAAATGTTTGCTTTCCAAAACGCATTTTCTCACTTGGCGATAAAACACTGTTATTAAGAATTGTGGGATTGTTGCGGTAATAAGAGTTGATACATTCGATCTGATGGAAATCGCGTAGTTCAACAACATTTAACGAGTCAAACACGACTGTTTTGCCATTAAAAAAGCCTTCAACAAATCGATTGAAATTCGCGCCGTTTGATAATAGCAAGTCAAAAAGAACATAGCCAGGAGATGCAATCATTTCCCGCAGAGTTGTTGATATACTGCTAATATCATGCAACGGGTTATTATATGAAAGTGCATATACGACGGCGCGATATTTATCTGTTTTTAGCTTTGTATCAACACTATAGCTAATCATAAAATTTTACCTCCATGTCTACAAGGCTACTTTAAGATTCTATAGTGAGCTTTCATTTTGAGTATAATCTCATGGAAAAGTTCTTCTGCAGATTTCCTATTGGAAATGATTGTTGTATCGAAGTCATAGGCTGAAGCATGAGCATAGGGGTGGCGTTGTTGATAATAAAAATTATACATTGAAATGAATTGAGATTCTACCTCTTTAGTTAAGCACTCGGAGTACTTGCTTTTCATGCTGAAAGGGACCATTTTATCCGGCCTTTCAAAGAATTCACCTAACTGCATATTTCCGTCGCATGGCAATCCCTTTTGCACAAACAGTTTTTTTGTAAAGCCCTCATATGCTCGTAATGCAGGAGTGATTAGACCAGAATAATCTGGCATATCAACCTCGATTTTATCTAAAATAAATGTAGTTGCCAAAAGTGCTTTTTGCGTATTAGATAAGAAAGAAAACAAATCTGCACCTAATACACTTTCCATTTCTTCGTAAATATCGATCCTTGGAATATCTAAATTGCAGTATTTCAAATGAGCATCGACCACATCATTAGCCCGTGTTTCTTCGTCAGATACCATTGCAACGATTTCATTGAAAAGCCAAAGAGGTTTGCCTTGTAGTTGCATTCTTTTTGTTGAAACAAAGTACTTGATTGTGACACAATCTTTTGCAGGTCCCACATAACGATAGAGTTTGTATTTTGCTTGCCCGTCATTTAGTTGTTCGGAGTAATTTGATAGGGACACGCCTTCCATACCAGATAACAACTCTATTATTGTCTTAAAATCGTCATCTGAAACAATTATCGAGAATCCATGTGCAAAGGGAGAGTCTTTAATGTTATTCTTTACCCGTTGAAATATGCTTTCCGCAATTTGTGTTGAAGTGGGTATATTAGTGCCTACATTTGGAGCAATTGTGAGCAGCCCACCACTGCATTTTATGAAATCCAGTTTTATGGTACTACTACCAGAAATAATTTTATATTGTAGCCTTCCCGATATCTCGTTACAACTAATGGTACACTCATTTTCCAAGTTCTCCTCGCACGATAATTGAATCCAATCTTGAATTTTTGACTTGTCTATACTTAATTTGGAGTATTTTTTAGTCATAATAGAACCTCCAATTTTAATATCTAATGATAACGCTGTTTGAGAGATATGTCAATTCCTCAAACAATTTACCCACCTATCACCTCTTGCGCCGCAATAGACAAAGAATAAGAAAAATCCCTCTGAAATCGTTGATTTCAGAGGGATTTTGGTCCGAGTGAGGTGACTTGAACACCCAACCTCGACATCCCAAACTTATTGAGAACACTTTTTCTGCTCATTTATAGCAGTTTTTTGTGCTTTTTAATTTGTTTTACTTACTCTTTGACGCTCTTATCTCCGCTGTTTCCGGGTGTTCCAGAGCCGTATGTGGTAATCTATGTGGTCAAAAACGCTTCCCGCCCGGTTTCCGGTGAAGATTCACCGGTGCCGGACGGGAAGCGTTTCTCATTGCTGTTGGCTGCATTGTAACTCTGAGCAGGCAGTTGTGCAAGTTGTTTCTGCGCAAACGGCAGCTCAAAGGTTGAGCCGCTATAGACAAAGAATAACCTCACGCATTTGCCTTCTGGAGATAGAACTCACTCTCCGCAACTCGTGTCACAAAATCATATTCCAGCCGTGTTGTCTTTGAGGGCGAAATATTATAGCGCTTAAACACAGAACGAAAATATGCGAAGAACGCTCTGTCCTCCTCTGTCATCGGGGCAACCCAGCCGTTCTCGGCACCATGGGCTTCGATTTCCGCTAACTCTGCCATACGCTCTTTATCCATGTTAGTTGCTCCTTTCGGTGAACTTTCGCCTGCCCTCAGCGGGAATCGTTTTGGATTACCTGAATTGTAACTCTAATGGTGGGGGTGTGCAAGTGGTTTTCTGGGAGGTAGCAACGCGAAGTGTGTGATGTCACAGACAAGGAACACCAGTAACAGCCATTGCATTCCCGTAATTCGGGCGATATTTTAAGGGAATGCGCACCGAGGTAAGGGAAAGTATCTGCGCCCTGCGAGGAAAACACTGTTGACTTTCGTCGTAATTTTATCATGAATATTTTTCGATTGGCACTCAAAGCGAGGACTTTCCGCAGGGCGGACAAGACCGAATCTTCCTTGCCTGACGAGTGGCACACTCTCTCTGTTCTGTTTCAAGTGCATCTAAAAGACCCTGCCAAAAATTTGAATTCAGTTCATGCTCTGCGTAATCTTCAAGATGCCGCCTAATCTCATCGGCAGCCAGTACGAGAAACTTATCATCCAGAAGCTGAATGTGACGCTTGATATAATCAGCGACTACCATGGGCATACAAGTATTCCTGCCCATCGCATACCGCATTGTCGACAGCAGGATCAAGCGAAAGTCAGAGTCGCAGATCGGGGCGAGCAGATCCTGAGGGAACAGCAGAAACTCTTTGCCATTATTCATGCATACGCGCAGCGGTCGCTGTTCTTCCGTTACCAGATTCATTAGACTGTTAGCTTGATCCTTCAGCTCATCAATGGTGATCGATTCGTAGTTCTGAAATGAGTTTACTTCATAATTCATCATGTGACCTCCAATCAGTTTGTCCTCACAATGAGGTGTTGGCATTGTAGCTCTGACTGCCCAGAGGTTCAACTGTTTCTTTTGGGACTCGAAAAGAAATCCAATAGGGTTGGAATTCGTGCGAATTTATCATTTTCTTGCTTTTCCTGCCCAAATGTGCTATCATTATAAACAACGCTGTCAAGTGTTGGAATAGGCCTTGGCAGTATGGCTGCAATAGCCCGAATGCTCTGCCAAGCGGCAGAGCATTTTTCGTATATCGGTACGGAGGAGATATTTATGTCTGTGAGTTATAAAAAACTCTGGAAGCTACTCATCGATAAGGACATGAAGAAAAAAGACCTATGTGAAAGGGCGGGTATCAGCCCAGCATCAGTTACCAAGATGGGACGGAACGGACATGTTACCACGGAGATACTCGTGAAGATTTGTGCGGCACTGGATTGTAGAATTGAGGATATTGTGGAGATTGTACCGGATCATAATTAAATTGCCTTTACCGATATATACCGGGGGGGGATACTGTATGCCAATTACATTTTCAGAACAATTCAATATCTCTAAAGAAGTCCTTGAAATAACTGGCGTATTTGATGTCATTCTTGATATTGACACCAGAGTTTTCATAGACCCTGCACTTTTGGAGTTATGCACTGAACCTGAGTTTCTGGATGCACGCAAAAAGGTTGAAAAGTACTTTTCTGACATTATAACATTACTCAGACATTCCAAAAGCCAAACTGATATGTATAGAAAACGTGCAGAGAGGATGTTAACGTTTACGGAACTGTCTGGTACATGTTTTGGATACTCTCAAAACGGAACCGGTGGAAACGCAATCGGCTCAGTACTTAGAAAAACGATTTTGAACACTATACAAGATCTTATGACTGAAGGAGATACGGATCCGGTATTGTTTGAATTGTTAGGAGTATTTCAAGAAGGAATTGGCTGCGATCGCGTAAGCGATCTAATAACATTTATTCTCCGTGAGGATATGCTAAAATATACACAGCGCGTGACTGAATTTGCTGGAGTCGATTCGCTTTCGGTTAGTTTCGGACACAAAATATATAAAACGTGTAGAAATCCTTACAACAACAAACCGCTTCTGCTCTTACCTTCTGCTATCCTTAGTCCATTACCTATAGCGGATACTTTTGATGATATTGACTGGATTTGCCAAGAGAATGAGCGAGTTCGGGAGGAAATCAACAGTTACTTTGATTTGGGAAAGAAAACAAAACTTCATAAGTCTCAAATCCTTACTTTGATGCGTAACAGTACGAGCTTTCGAACCGCTCTTATAGCTGCTTATAAAGCAACTCCTAAAAGGGTGTATGATTTTTTTGAAGATCCAGCTGGCGAATACGTGTGGCTTTCTGCTGCAAGAGAGTATACCGAAAAATATCCACTATCTCTCTCACAAGTACCACTGGAAACCAGTGATGACGTCCTAACTATAGCAAAAACGATCTGTAATCAATTCAAGACTTTAGTCGAAGACAACGGACTTTCTAAGCTTCTTTATAATTCAAATGGAACGCCCAAACATGAATCAGCGGCGCAGTTACTTTTTTATGGTATTGCCGATTCATATTGTGACGCGAATAACATTGATCTTACAAAAGAAGGAAACAACGGGAGAGGTCCTGTCGATTTTAAATTATCGAGGGGAGCAACTGATAAAGTCATTGTCGAAACAAAACTGACTTCAAATCCTCAATTACGACACGGAATTGAAATTCAACTTCCAATATACATGAAACAAGAGAAAACTAAACAGGCAATTTATTTGATTATCGATAATGGACATCCTAGGGCATTAGAACATTTTATTGCCTTCTACAACGAGTTGGACAAAGAGATAAAAAGAAAAATATCTTATTTTATTATTGATGCTACTATGCGACCCTCTGCAAGCAAAGCCTAACCACTTGCTTGATGGGGATGCTTTGCTCTGCAATAGATAAATGTACTGTACATGAAGAGGAAAAGTTTTTTCAACGAGGAGAAAACTCTATGTTACATCCCGGCCTATACGAACAAGTCATCAACAACGCCTTGACGGGCGAGCTTGCGGAGATTCCGGAGGCCCGCAAGTCTGTTGCGCCCATTGACAAGGTGGAAGCCTCCAAGGTGCTGGCGCAGTATCTGGCAGATGTGGTTCAAAAGGGCTTGGATAACGTGCTGGACAACGGCGGGGATATTTCTGCCCAGATCGGGCTGACCAACCAGATCGTTGATCTCATTCAAAATACAACGAAAGAAGCTGACTTTGCCGCGCTGGGCGTTGACCGGCGGGCAGAGCAGCTTCTTGCGCTTTTACGGGAGACCGACCCGCGGCTGGCGGTGGGGAAAACGGCGGCGGACATAGAGCGCCCAGAGACATCCATCGCACAAAGCTCACTTTTCACCGGGGCTGTGCATGAGCCACAGATGTTTACCGAGCTCAAAAAGGAAATCGTCTCGGCCGACCGGATCGACATGCTGGTGTCCTTCATCAAATGGAGCGGTCTGCGGCTCATCATGGACGAGCTGCAGGAATTCACGCAAAACGGTGGCGAGCTCCGCATTATTACCACTTCCTACATGGGCGCAACGGATGTGAAAGCCATCGAGGAACTTCGCCAGCTGCCCAATACGCACATCAAGGTCAGCTACAACACCAAGACGACCCGCCTCCACGCCAAGGCATATATTTTTTACCGCGAAACCGGCTTCACGACGGCATATGTTGGCTCGTCCAACCTGTCCAATGCGGCACTGACCAGCGGCCTTGAATGGAACACCAAGGTAACGAAACGCGACTTGCCCGAAACCATTGACAAGATCGCCGCTACCTTTGAGTATTACTGGAATGACCGCGAATTTGAATACTACGCAGAGGATCAGAAAGAGCGCTTGGCACGGGCATTGAAGGAGGAAAAATATTTCGACACCAACAATGCCGACGTCTACACCATGGACATCAATCCCTATTCTTACCAGCAGGAGATTTTGGACAAGCTGGAGGCAGAGCGCACTGTCCGTGGCTATACGCGCAATCTGGTGGTGGCGGCCACCGGTACCGGCAAGACGGTCATCTCTGCACTGGATTACAAGCGTTTCCACAAGCAGAATCCGAATCTGCCCTGCCGCCTGCTCTTTGTGGCGCACCGAGAGGAAATCCTCAAGCAGAGCTTGTACACCTTCCGCGCCGTGCTCAAGGACGCAAACTTTGGTGAGCTGTTTGTGGGCAGCTATAAGCCGGAGAGCATCGACAACTTGTTTCTGTCCATTCAGACCTTCAACTCACAGAGCTTCACGGAAAAGACGAGTCCCGATTTTTACGATTACATCATCGTGGACGAATTCCACCATGCCGCTGCACCGACTTATCAGAAGTTGTTGTCCTACTACCAGCCGCGCATCCTGCTGGGCTTGACCGCTACTTCGGAGCGTATGGACGGCAAGAGTATCCTGCCGTACTTCCATAACCGCATTGCAGCGGAGATCCGTCTGCCGGAAGCCATTGATCGAAAGCTCCTGTGCCCGTTCCAATATTTTGGCGTTACCGATACGGTGGATCTGGATGCGCTCAAATGGTCTGCCGGTGGCTACCAAAAGAGCGAGCTGGAGCACATCTACACGTTCAGCGGGGCGGTTGCCAACCGCCGTGCCGACCATGTGGTGACGGCACTGCTGAAATATGTGACGGACATTGACGAGGTGAAGGGCCTCAGCTTCTGTGTGACGGTAGATCACGCGGAATTTATGTGCCGTTATTTTAACGACCACAACATCCCGTCCATGTGCCTCACCGGGCAATCTTCGGACGAGGAAAGAGCGGCGGCCAAGCAGCGCTTGGTGTCCGGTGAGATGCGGTTCATCTTCGTCGTGGACATCTACAACGAGGGCGTAGATATTCCGGAAGTCAATACGGTTCTGTTCCTGCGACCCACGGAGTCGTTGACGGTTTTCTTGCAGCAGCTGGGACGCGGTCTGCGTCTATCCGAGGACAAGGAATGCCTGACCGTGCTGGACTTCATCGGTCAGGCGAATAGAAAATACAATTTTGAGGATAAGTTTGCGGCGCTGCTGTCGAATACCACCCGCAGCGTGAGCCGGGAGATCAAGGACGGTTTTGTGTCCGTCCCCAAGGGCTGCTATATCCAGCTGGAGAAGAAGGCGGCCAAATACATTTTGGAGAATATCCGCGCATCCTATGGCAATACGGCTGGGTTGGTGGCTCGTGCAGCCTCCTTCACGGAGGACAGCGGGCTGGAGTTGACGCTTAAAAATTTCTTGGATTACTACCATCTTGACCCACGGGCGATCTACAAGTTTTCCTCCTTCTCTCGCATTTGCGCCAGAGCGGATGCCATCGAGGACTTTTCGGAGCCGCTGGAGGACATCCTGACCAAAGCGTTTGCAAAGCTTGCTGTGGCTGATTCCCGCCGCTGGATTTCGTTTCTGTTGGATGTTCTTCCGCGTTTGGATAACCTTGATTTTGCAGCGCTTCCGGATGCGGAAAAGCGGATGATGCAGATGTTTTACATCACCGTCTGGGGTAAGGCTGTGGAGGACTGGTACGACGAAGAGGTGCTTAGTAACCTCTATGCCCTGTCTGACAGCACAGTTCTGCTCGGTGAGCTCTTGGAGCTGCTGCGCTATCGCTTCGAGCAGATCGACTTTATCGACGAGCCGGTTGATCTGGGCTTTGACTGTCCTCTGGATCTGCACTGCACCTATACCCGCGACCAGCTCTTGGTGGCGCTGGACTTTATGAAGCCGTCCACCGTTCGTGAGGGCGTGAAGTGGCTGCCGGAGAAAAGCATCGATGTATTCTTTGTGACGCTGAACAAGGCGGACAAGGACTACTCGCCAACCACCATGTACAACGATTATTCCATCAATGAGAGCTTATTTCATTGGCAGAGCCAGAGCACCACGGCGGAGAATTCGCCCACCGGTCAGCGCTATATCCACCACAAGGAACGCGGCAGCAAGGTGCTGCTGTTTGTGCGTGAGTTTAAGTCGGATCGTGTGACCGGCGGTGCGGAGGCGTACACCTATCTGGGCACGGCGAACTACGTGAAGCACGAGGGCAGCAGGCCGATGAACATCACCTGGCAGCTGGACCGCCCGATCCCGGCGAAGTTCTTGAAGAAGACAAATAAGTTGGTAGTGGGCTGATTAAATTCGCACAGGAACGCCATAACGAACTGGAACAAAAAGACCGTTGTGGATCAGAACCCAATCATTCATATATTCCAGGCGAACATCGAGCCAGCGCCCATCCAGCCAACATGCAAAGCAGTCTCCACAGTGAAGCCCGCCATATAGTGTCCCCGTATCGAATACGATATCTGGCCTATCCTGATTCCAAATTAATCGTCCAATCATAATTGTCGTCTCCTGTAGGAGGAAGGTTCATGAAGTTTTTTGAAGCGGTTCCTGGTGAGCTTTTTTCACCTTTGGCCTCGCCCAACCGCGCACTATACGCAGATGCTCTGGATGTGCTGTACACCGCATACCGTGAAAACCTTAAAATACGCGAAGACACGCTGTATTCTATGCTCCGCAGCAGATTGGAGCAGCAACTGGCGGATGCTACGTTTGAAGGGGAAGATATTGACGAGGATGAGCTGCGGGATATCTCCGGCCGTGCACGCTTTTTGATTCGGAAGCTCTGCGGTAAAGGCTGGTTTGAAAAGGAACGGGGTGACGATTTTGAGGAGTATATTACCGTCCCAAGTTACAGCAGCCGGCTGCTGGAGCTGTTTCACCAGCTCCGGGATGATCGTCCTGCTCGCGGATTTTCCTATGTGTTTGGTACCTACTCTGCTCTGAAGGTCGCCAATGAGAGCGAAAGCGTTTACGATAAGATGGCCGCAATTTACAGTGCCTATGATAACACCAGTGCTCTCATAAATTTGTTGCAAATGGTCTATCACAATGTGAAGCATTATTTTCAGATGCAGATAGATATGCAGGACGTCAATCAGGTATTGGCCTCTCACTTCAACGAGTTTGGACAGAAAGTAGTTGAGGCATACATACGACCGTTGAAAATTAAGGACTCCGTCCCAAAGTATCGCGTTCCAATTCAATCTGTTTTGAGAAGCTGGGCTGAGGATGATGCTCTGCTGCTTGCCATGGCGAACGCAGCTTTGCAGGATAAACGAGGAGATACAGTGGAAAACTGCCGTTCCGATCTGCTGCAAAAGATTTTCTGGATCGACGAGCGATATGACAATATAGAGCATGACTATCTCGATGAAATAGATGCGCAGGTTCGCCGCTATACGAGAGCAGCAACGCAAAAGGTAGAAAACCTGACAAATCGCGATCAAAATGTTCGGGGAAACTTGAATGTACTGCTCACGGCATTGTCGCGCAATCGACGCGCCGGTGATTTAGTAGACCGGATACAACCGGTATTTCAGCTTTATGAGCAGTCATTCCTTTCTGAAAAAAGCTTGTGGTATCGAAAGCGCCCCGAAAAACGGACAAGAGCTGCCACGGTTCTTATTCAGGAAACGGCTTCCGATGCAGATGCGGCCGCGCAGGCCGCACAGCTGCTGCGTTCCGAATATGGCCGCGCGGCCATTGCCGCCTATGTGCAGGGATGGTTGGGGGATGCAGATGTTCGCTACTCCAAAGATTTAAACATTAAGGATGATAAATCCTACATCATGAGTTTGCTGGCTGTATTGACCAGCGGAGATTCTGCCGCAGGCTATCAGATCAAAGAGCTGGGCGGCTCGTTTCATGAAAATGGCTATTCCATCCCTCAGATGCAGATTCGACGGAAGGAGAAGAAAAATGGATTTTGACTTCATTCGTAGTGCGACCTCCAAGGAATTAGAACAGTTCAAGTCCGTTTGCAACCAGCTTCTTAGCCGGACTTATATTGTGCGAACACTGTTTCGGCCGGGCAAAGGAAGGGTGAATAACCCGGATTATACGTTTTTATCTCTGCATTACGAAGCGGTGCAAGAATATCTTAGTCTGCTGGATTGGGATCTGCGCAAAGATGATTTAAACGGCTATTTCTATGTAATCAATACGGACGAAGCGAACCGCTGCAACCTGAACAAAAAAGAAACGGCCATTCTCCTTGCCCTACGCATGATTTATGAAGAAAATCAGGAACAACTCGGTCTGGAGCAGGATGCCGTTTGTACCGTGCGTGATGTTTTAGAAAAGGTCGTCACGGATTACGCAATCCTTCCAGCAAAGCCCAATATGGACGAAGTGAAGCGTGCGTTGACATTGCTGGAAAATCACTCGATTATTCAGCGGATTGAGGGAAAGTTCAATCAGAGCGGTTGTAAATTTTCCATATTACCGACCGTGTTGGCTGCAGTCTCCAGTGAAAAGCTGAACGATGTTGTGTCTGTGCTACGGAAGGAGGGCGATACCGATGAAGAAACTGAAGAAGATCCTGCTGATTAATTGGCTGTATTTCAGCAAAGAGATCATCGAGGTAGGTGATATTAATTTCTTGACTGGAAAAAACGGTGCGGGAAAATCCACGGTAATTGATGCCCTTCAAATCGTTCTATTGGGAGAAACAAATGCCCGCAACTTTAATCAGGCTGCCAATGAAAAGTCTCAGCGCACGCTGGACGGTTATTTGCGGGCAGATATGGATGAAAATAACCCGTATTCCCGCCGGGGAAAAGATTTCTCCAGCTACATTGCTTGTGAGTTCCAAGATGACGTAGTGGGCAGCAGTTTTGTCACGGGCGTTGTTTTTGATTGCCGCAGTGACGGAAGCAGGCAGGAACGCTTTTTCATTTGTGTGGGAACGCTGCCCGAGAACGGCTTTGTTGAAAATGGAGAGGCTATGGAGATTCCTGCGCTGCGCCGTTTTTTGAAGCAGAATTACGTTAAGGCGGAGATCTATGACACGCAGAAGGAATATCGCAGGAATGTGCTGTCAAGATGGAATGTGCACAATGAGCAGGTCCTTCGAATGATGAAAAAGGCGGTATCCTTCCGCCCTATCGTGGATATCCAGAAATTCATTACCGAGAACATCTGCGACATACCGGAGAAGCCTGATATCGAGGCCATGCAGCAGAATATCCGGGATTATAAACGCCATGAAATGTTGGCACAGCGGCAGGAGGAGAAACTGACTGCTTTACAGGAGATAGGCAGACTCTATCGTGAAATGAATCAGGCCATTGACCGCTGGCGGGTGCAATCATTTTTGGTACTTTGGTCCAAAAAAGAAATGGAACAAGCCCAAATTAACCGATTTGAGCTTGAAAAGAGAGACAGTACCACAGAATTAGCCGCAATTGAAAAGAGTATCATGACGATCTCTGATCGAATCACACAGAAAGAGAACCGCAGGCGCGAACTTGACTTGGCCTGCGCGCAGAGCAGTGTGTTTCAGGAGGAAGAAAAACTCCGCAATCGGAAGCAGGCGCTGCTGGATGAGCAAAAAAGGCTGACGCAGGACCTCCAATCCTTGGCAATGGAAATAAAAAGGGAATCCCTTCAGCTGAATGGTCTGTGCGACGCAATCTTGAAACAAGATGCAGAAGGAGTCCTCGTGCCTGTGCAGGAAGCGGCCGAAAGCGTTCTGAAGGCTTATTCGCTTTTTACATCCGGAAGCTATGAGATATTCTCCTATTCATCGGCACCTTTTGAGAGCGCCCAGCAGGCAGCGGCTGAGCTTGCTAAGACCATCCGAGATGCGCTGCACAAAGCGGAAGATCGTCTGGCGGAGTTGAAGGAGGAGCAGGACCAAAAACGCACTGTCCTCGCAAATCTCCGAAAGGACATTAAAGACTATCCGCGAGGTCTACTGCAATTGAAGGCCCGCTTGGAATCTGAGCTGAACAGCCGGATCGGCAGTCCTGTGAGAATAGATATTCTTGCGGATGTCCTGGAGCTTGCGGACGAACGGTGGCGCGGAGCCGTGGAGGGATATCTCAATGCGCAGAAGTTTTATCTGCTGGTTGATCCGGCGTATTATAAAAGCGCCTTATTGATCTTTGACAGGATCAAAAAAGAGTTCGGCTTTGCATCGTTTGGACTGGTGGACATTGGTAAGCTGCGTGAACGAGAAACGATCCGCCCGCGCGATGACAGCCTTGCCAGAAAGGTGGATACTGATAACAAGCTGGCGCGCAGCTATATTGACTATCTGTTGGGGCGCGTCGTATGTTGTGAAAAAGCTGAACAGCTGCGCAATTTCAAAACCGCTATTACAGCAGACGGACTGCTCTACCAGGGATATGTTGTCCGTTCGATTCGTCGTGAGCTGATGGATGACGCATTTATTGGCCGTTATGCGGTAAGTCTGCGTGTATCTCGATTGGAAGAGGAGTTAACGCAGATTGAAGACCAGCTGCGTTATTGGAATCCTATCCGTCAGCTTTTGTCACAGTCAAAAGAACCGTTATTTACGCACTTTTTTGTCCAAAATACCGTGGCAGAAAAGCAAAAAGCATACCTGCACGGCATGGAGATCGCCAATGAACTGACCGATATCGATGATCAGCTTTCAAAACTGGATCTTTTGTGGCTGGACGAACAGCGCCGCACAATTGCTGCGCTCGGGGACGAAATCATAGCGCTGAATAAAGAAAAAGAGCAGAAAGGAATTCAGATCGGCCAGCACAAGGAACGTATTCGCCAGTTGGACTATGAGGTGCTGCCGGATCATTACCAGCAGCTATCTTATATGGAAGACCGCCTGCAAGATGAATTCCCTGTTGAATATCAGGAAAGCATCGGTCTTCCCAGATATCAGCAGGAGCTCGCCCGCCTGAAACGCGCAGACATCGTCCATAAGAACTTCAGCAGCCGTTTGGAGCAGAGCGTAAAGGAACAGGATACTGCCCGGAAAAAGCTTTTCATTGCACGTAGGGAGTATACGGACCGGTTTAAGCCATGTTCCTTCCGTGTGGAAGCCATGGATAATGATGAGTTTGAATCGGAGCGGAGGCTCTTGGAGGAAAGTGAGCTGCCCAAATACCGGGAAAAGATCAACGCTGCCCGAGAGAGTGCGATGGAACAGTTCCAGAATGATTTTCTGGCCAAATTGAAGTCCAGCATCGACCAAGTGCAGGATCAGGTGAAGAATCTAAATCGCGCACTGCGTCAGGCTCAATTCGGAACGGACAGTTATCAGTTCCGTGTGGAGCGTAATCCGGATTATGCAGAGTATTATGACATGATTATGGATCCGGAGCTTATGGAAGGCGATGTAGGGTTGTTCGCACGGCCTTTCCAGGATAAATATGGCCAGCTGATAGGGAAGCTGTTCAGCCAGATCACTACGGCGGATGATACACAGTTAAATGCGAGAAAACAAAGCGAGCTGCAGGAAAATATCCAACGATATACCGATTTTAGGACATACCTGAAGTTTGACCTGGAAACCACGGATCAAAACGGAACAAAGCAGCTGCTTTCTCAGACCTTGAACACAAAGTCCGGCGGTGAAACACAGACTCCGTTTTATATTGCGGTTCTGGCTTCCTTCGCTCAGCTCTACCGTGTGAACGATACATCCAGTTTCGGCAACACCGTCCGATTGGCAGTGTTTGATGAGGCATTTAACAAAATGGATAGTGATCGCATTATTGAGAGCGTCCGTCTCCTGCGAAGGATGGGCTTGCAGGCCATTATCTGTACACCGCCGGATAAGGTTTCGGATATTATGCCGATTGCAGACCGTACGCTGCTGGTAAACAAGGACAAATACATAATGCATATTCTGCCCTTTGGCAAGGAGATTGCTCAGTGAAAAACCAGAAGATCATTCTAAACCGCCTATTGAATAAATATGAAAACAGTAAGCATCTCCTCAATCCTGGAACATCGCTCAGAAGAGTTATGCTAAAAGTGGAAAAGAAAGACTTTCCTGAGTATATCTACGAAGATGCTGTGATACGGGATGCTTATAACGAAGCAGCCTTGGAACTTGAAAAGAAGCACTTGGTGCAGCTCGAGTGGGTGAAAGGCCGCCCGGTACTTTCGGCTATTGTGTTGCGCTTGGATCAGATCTCGCAGTGCTATGCTTTTGCCGAAAGAATGCATCCCAAGGTGCGAGCAAGTCAGATTATTCAGCTGATAGACGGCGGCCTGAAGGATGTTGCGATTCCCTGGATTATAGCATGGAAGGTAGATGTTTGCAGATCGGCAGCAGAGCAACTGAAAATTCCTGTCTTCTGCAAAACGGACGATACTCCATTGCAGGACCTGCTCTGCGCTTTCCGTGAGTATTCTGCTCTGTCCGGCAGTATAACGATGCGCGCATTCAGCAGCAAGTGCTTTTCCGATACCAAATACTTTGAGCGAAATGTGCGGGATCTGTTTTTGCGGATCGCAAGAAAATACGATGCAGATTTAGCGAATTCCTGCGATGAAAATGAATTGGGCGAAAGAGAACAGCTGGCATACTTGGGTATCTATGCTCGCCCGGAGTTATACGAGCTTGCAGGAAACTGTCTGGTTCGAACAGAACAGGGAACTATCTGTATTGGTGCCGCACCATACGGTTTGGCCTTACCCAGCACTTTGATCGATTCTATTACAGCAATCGACTTGACGGCAATTCAATGCATCACATTCATTGAGAATAAAACCAATTACGATGAATATGTGATGTCCGAAAAACAGCCGGGAGAGTTGGTGATCTATCACGGCGGATTCCTTAGTCCCCAAAAACGAAAGATGGTTACATTGATCGCTCATGCGGCAGCGAAAGGCGCTAAAGTGCGATTTTGGGCAGATATCGATGCGGGCGGTTTCCGAATGTTCGACAACTTGCAGAAGCTAATTTCTTCTGTGCTGCCCATGCGTATGTCAGGTGAACTTGTTGAAAAATTTTACGAACATGGTCTTATGCGCTCCAAAGAATACTTATCTGAGTTGGAAGCAGATTTAAAAAGCGGGAGATACTTACTGTTCAAAGATGCTATTGAAAAAATCCTAAGCTATGGCGTTACAATCGAGCAGGAGACGTTTTTGAACTGATTAGGGAAACATATTTACGCAGGGGATTGGATGTGCATCTACCGCTAAAATGCGGCTGATGGGCACAGCTATAATCCAGTGCGAATGTGCGGGGACAACCCATAAGTCAACAGCTCGCATTCTCAAGTGAAAGGATTGCCTATGGACGCACGAAAGCACTTAATCATCATAAAAGGAAAAGACCAGACGGACTCGGTCGCGAGCTTTCAGTTCCATGACGGGAAGTGCGAGGTCGTCTATACCAGTGCGCCCAATAAGTCGTACAGCTTTCAGAGCAGCAATGTGGAGATCCTACCCCTGCAAAAGAAGATCGACCCTGCGCAGGTGATTGTCACCGTAAACGGGCAAACCATCAGCGGAATTGATGAGATTCTCGACTTCGGTGGGTATTATCGTATTGTCCGCAACGGAAAGAGAGATTTTTCATTTCGTAGGAATGAAGTGCAGTTCCAGCAGAATTGCCTGACAGACGGTACAAATCAAGAAATATTCCAGTATTTCAAAGAAACTGCCGCGGCAATTAGCCTTGAGGTGGAAGGCATCAACATCCTAAGCATGCAGTACGATAAGATCAAGCAGGTCAGCGAGGATACCGTGCTGGCAAGCTATCTTGCACCGCAGAAGGAAGTCAAAGTACCACAGATGCCGGAGGCGGTGATCTATCCGTTTGGCTTGAACCGGAGTCAGAAGCTGGCGGTGGAGCGGGCGCTTTCCTCCAAAATCAGCATCATTCAGGGACCTCCGGGGACAGGAAAAACGCAGACGATTCTAAATATCATTGCCAATGTGGTTCGGAGCGGGAAGACCGTGGCGGTCGTATCCAACAATAATTCTGCAACACACAATGTGGCGGAAAAGCTGGAAAAGAAGAATGCCTCTTTTCTGACTGCGTTTCTCGGAAGCCTTGCCAACAAGCAAAAGTTCCTGGAGAATCAAACTGGCGCCTATCCGAATATGAGTGATAGGGAGATGCCCACAGAGGAACGGCAGCAGTTGGATCAAGAGACGACCGCGCTTTCCCAGGAGCTGAACGAAATGCTCAACGCCAAGAACCGCATTGCGGAAATTGAGCAGGAATTTTTGCAGCTGAATCCGGAACAGCACTATTTCGAGGAATATTACGCGACTTATAGCGACGCACCGACAGAGAGCCTGGACAAACTGTCCTCGCAGAAGATTCTTGCACTTTGGATGGAATTTGAACAGCACGCAGAACATGAGAGCCACTTAGGCCTTTTGCAAAAACTCTCCATCATGTTCCGGTTCAATCGCAATGCACTCAAATTGTTCCTCCGTTCTCCAGAGCTTGTTATTCCCTATTTGCAAAGTCAGTTCTATTCCGTAAAGAGGCGGGAACTGGAGGCTGAAAAGCAGGAATTGAACCGCAAGCTGGAACACTACGCTTTTGACGCAAAGATGGATGAGCTTACCCAGAAGTCTCTGCGGCTGTTCCGGGCGGAACTGGCGACGCGGTATCACTGGCAAAGTGACAGACGGCGTTTTGAAAAGAATGATTTCCGCCGGAATTCCGAAGAGTTTACCCGCGAGTATCCGGTGGTGCTTAGCACGACCTATTCCATCAAAGGAACGCTGAGCATCGATCATATCTACGATTACTTGATCGTGGATGAAGCCTCACAGGTCGATTTAGCCACAGGGGTGCTGGCATTTTCCTGTGCGCGGAATATCGTGATTGTCGGGGACTTGAAGCAGCTCCCCAATGTGCTGACGGAGGATGACATTCGCACCAGCGATGCCATTTGGCAAAAGCATTCCTTGGATGAGCGTTATCGCTTTTCTACCCACAGTTTGCTGTCCTCTGCATTGGAAATATGGCGGGATGCACCTGTTACGCTGCTGCGGGAACACTACCGCTGTCACCCGAAGATCATCAATTTCTGCAATCAGAAGTTCTACCACGGACAGCTGATCGTTATGACAAAAGACCATGATGAGCCGGATGTGTTGACCATGTACCGGACGATTGCCGGTAATCACGCCCGCGGGCATCTTAACCAGCGCCAGATCGATGTCATCCAGCAGGAGGTGCTTCCTCGGCTGCATCAGCAGAATTTCCAGAGCATCGGCATTATCACGCCGTATCGGGATCAGGTAACAGCCATTCGTAAGCAACTGGGAGATACTTACGAGGTGGACACTGTTCACAAGTTTCAGGGGTGGGAACAGGATGCCATCATTCTAACTTCGGTCGACAATGTCATCACAGATTTCGTGGATGATCCTCATATGCTGAATGTGGCGGTTTCCCGCGCGGTTCATTCGCTGGCGGTGGTCACATCGCAGGACCCACGCAATGACCAGACCAACTACGGCGACCTAACGCGGTACATCGAATATAACAATTTTGAGGTTATCCAGAGCCAGGTCTACTCCGTATTCGATATGCTCTATCAAGGCTATGCCGAACAGCGCAGGGCTTACCTACAAAAACATAAGCGGATATCGGAATACGATTCCGAGAATCTCATGTACTCTGTGATTCAAGAGGTGTTGTCTGAGGAGGCGTTTTCCTCTATCGGTTGTGCAGTGCATGTTTCTCTTGCGACACTGGTGAAAGACTATGAACCGCTGACAGAGGAAGAACGCCAATATGCCCGCAATCTGTTGACCCATGTGGATTTCCTGCTGTTCAATCAGATGGATAAGCAGCCCGTGCTGGCAATCGAAGTGGACGGAACTGGTTTCCATGAGGCCGGGAGTAAGCAGGCAGAGCGAGATATGAAGAAGAACTCCGTTTTGGAGAAGTGCGCTGTTCCGTTCCTGCGCCTCCGTACAGACGGCAGTGGAGAAAAAGAAAAAATCCGGACTGCACTAAAGGGAGAATGATTATGCCGAGAATTATCAGAAACGCAATCAGATGCAAGAAATGTGGAGATATCATCGAAAGCAAAACTGTCCATGATTTCAAGTTTTGCAGCTGCGGCTCGTGCGCCGTGGATGGTGGCCACGACTACCTTCGCAGATGCGGAAATCGTGAGGATTGGGAAGAACTGTCCAAAGCGGAAAAAGTGGAAGACAACGGTGCATTGACTTGATCCTGTCTTGCGGAAATTGGTGGTGCCAGGATATCATTTATCATCATTCGCAATGCCACCACGAATTGCCCAGGGCTGGCATCGTTATAAAAAAGGCTCTCTCAGCACGGATGCAAACAAAAGTAAAAACTGCGTAGGGGTATAGCTAACCTGCGAGCCCGCACCACGAGTACCCCACATCCCCAATAGCGGCTGAAACGATGCGCTTTAGCCGCTATTTTTCTTAAAAGTTTCAGTAGCTGTTTCCGCCGAACTGTGGTATATGTTTGTGCTGCAAGGAGGCGAGCGCATGAAATACAAGCTGCTGAAAGACCTATATGACTGCTTTTATACCCCACCTGAATTCCCGGTGCAGAAGCAGGAAATTGATGAATGCCATCACGCACTTAGCGAGGTGCTGGGCAAACCGGAGCGTCGGCTGGTGCTTCAGATCATCGACGCAAAAGACCGTATTGCGGAGGACAGCTCCATCGACAGCTTTATCGCCGGATTTGAACTGGCGTGGAAACTCTCTATGGAATTGAACTATTACGAAAACGAGCGCTCAGTCTCCTGCCGAACGGCAATGGGGTTGAGGGCTCGTTTCGCATCTAAGGAGGAAGAAAAATGAAGAAACTCATCATAGTGACCCTGATTACCACCTGTGCCGCCTTGTGTGCCGCCGTGTGGCCGCATAACAATGCAACCGAGCAAACACCCGTCCCAGCCGCGGAAACCGCTGTGAGCGCCAAGGAAGCGACCGTTGCGGAAATTGAGGAACCCACAGCACTGGCGGAGAAGGAAAAAGGAACGATTCCGCGACAAGAAGCGCCCCGAGAAGAGCAACCTGAACTGGAGATAGGGCCTATTGAAACACCCGTAGCTTCCGAACTCCAGCTTTCCACGGGGCAGGTACCCGCTAAGAATTCCGCACCAGAGCCAACTCCGCCCCACCCTCCTGAAGAACTGCAGCCCGGCGACAAAGTTTATGTGGCGGGCTTCGGCTGGTTGGAGTACGAGGGACCCAATCACTGCGAAGATGGCACGGACATTTACGAAAACGGAAACAAAATTGGAATCATGGGGTGAAATTTGCGGAAAACATTCAAAATGGGGTCAAGTCGCTATTGACAATCAAACTTTCTATGCTATTCTATAATGATTTAACCTCGATGTTGAATGGGTGGCATGGGCAAGAAGGAGAGTATGTATGGCGTATGAGTTTGTTTGCGAGTCCGAAGCAAAGCGCTATTGTTCGGATTGTTCAAGGACCCTTAAGAAAACCTGCGAATTACTGAGGATGAAGGGGATTTCTGCACAGTTTTCGCTTGTTGGAAGCGGCGCAAGGAATATGATCACAAGAAACGGAGATGGTCCGTATGACCTTGACTACAATCTTTTGATCATGAAGGCAGAAGAAAGATATTGGAATGACCTGCGGTTGCTGAAAGAAACGGTAAGAAATGCTCTGAACCGGGCGGAGAGGAGAGAATTCTTTTCGGATGCCCAAGATTCAACTTCTTGCTTGACTGCACTGCTGCATTTTAAGGATACTCCAAATGTTGAATTCAGCTTTGATGTTGCTATTACCACGAAAAATAAAAACGGGAATTACATGCGCTTGATACATAACAAAAATGTGTACGCACTGGGCTTGGATCAATACACATGGAACGAAGTGCCGAACTCTCATCAAGTAAAAGATAGAGCGGATAAACTGAAGAGAGCGGGATTATGGCAGAAGGTTCGGGACAGGTATCTTGAGAAGAAAAATATGTATCTGTTTCGACAAGATCATAATCATCCATCCTTTGTGGTGTATGTGGAAGCGGTGAATGAGGTTTATAGCAGATATTTCAATAGAGGAGGTGGGTACAGTGTGCAATCGATTTTTTGACTACGATGACGGCGACTTCGCCATGAGCATTTCGGATAATATGGCGATGGACTCCGATGGGGATCTCATGCTGCGCATGGGCGATCACATGGCGATGGATATGGACACCGGCGATATTCACATGATCTCATCATGGCCAGATGATGACGAATAAATCATAGGCAGCAGCGCAGCGGCTGCACCGCCATAAACAAGGAAGATACTTTCAAAATCCAGACAGAAAAACAGCGGGACAGGCCCGTAGAGGCTTGCCCCGCTGTCTGTATCGTAATAGTCAACAGTTTTGGGGAGGGCAAATGCAAACAAACAGGTTGGTCAGGGGGAGTGAGATGTTTTTTCTTGACTGATTATCGGCGCACCGATATAATAAGAGTGGTGATGTATATGACGATCCAACAGATACTGCGGGAAAAGAATCTCTCCCGCTACCAGCTCTCCAAGAAAAGCGGTGTGCCTTGGGCAACGCTGGCGGACATCTGCTCCGGCAAGACAACGCTCTCCCGATGCAGTGCCGGTACACTCATGAAGCTGTCCTCCACACTGGATATCCCGATGGAGCAGCTCATTACGCTGACCGTGGAGAAACCACAAATGCATGGCGGCAAGCCGACTGACCAAACCTATTTGGAAAAGAATCTGCCCGCCAGTCTGGATAAAGCGCTTCGTGAGTACATTCAGGGCGAAAAGGACAAGGTGTCTTATATGGACTGTCTGTGGGGAGAATTGTATAGTGCGATCAACTCCAATCAGTGGAGCAATGCCATCACGCAGGAGCAGGCAGATTATCTTCGCGCAAAATATTTATGAGGGGGTGAGAACCTATGATTGATTTTACCAACTGCCCAGTCAACCGCTTCCGCGCCTACGGCGGAGCCAATGGGAATAAAATCAATATCACCTATCAAGGACATAGTTATATGCTCAAGTTCCCGCCAAAGCCCAGCCGAAATCGGGATATGAGTTACAGCAACGGCTGCATCAGCGAATATGTCGCCTGTCATATCTTTGAAATGTTGGGCTTTCGGACACAGGAAACGCTCCTCGGAAACTATACGGACAGCCGCGGCAAGACAAAGCTGGTAGTTGCCTGTCGGGATTTTACAGAGAACGGAAAACGGCTCATCGAGTTTGCCCATCTGAAGAATACCTGCATCGACAGTGAACAGAACGGTTATGGAAAAGAACTGTCCTCCATTCTGGAGGCCATCGAGGAGCAGAGTATTTATCCCTCCGATGAGTTGCGGCAATTTTTCTGGGACATGTTTATTGCGGATGCGTTCCTTGGAAACTTCGACCGGCACAACGGTAACTGGGGTTTCCTGGTGGATGAGGAAAAGCAGCAGGCAGAGTTAGCGCCGATCTATGATTGCGGTTCCTGCCTGTACCCGCAGCTTGATTTGGAACGGATGAAAACTGTGCTGCAAGACGAAGCGGAAATCGATCAGCGCATCTATACCTTCCCAACTTCCTCTATCGAAGAAGGCGGGAAAAAGATATCTTATTTTGATTACATCTCCTCACTGAAGAATCCTGATTGCAATGAGGCGCTCAAGCGTGTCTGTTCAAGAATCGACCTCGATGCGATCCATAACTTTCTCGAAGGTGTCCCTGAACTGCTGCCGATCCAGCATGAATTCTACCTGACCATGCTGACCGAGCGCAAGGAGAAAATTTTGGATTACAGCTTGAAACTTCTGATGGAGCAGGAGCAGCACACCTCACCGACGCTGGGAATCTAAAACCGAATATTTTATTTAGAGAGTCGTGCCAATTGGCGCGGCTCTCTTTTTGCGTCTATGTTCTATGCGGGATTCGCGGAAACAAAGCGGTTTATATGTTGGAATATCCAGAATGAACATGAAAACGATTTTTAAGTGTGTGGATCGCACAGAAAAAAGACTCAAAAAATTGCTGAAGAACGGCGATAAGTAGAGGAATGTTAGAATTGTTCCTCATGAAGCTGTTGGATGGTATGGAACTTCTATTTGCTGTCTCAAAAGATACGCCGCGATAGACAAAGAAAAAATTTTCTAAAACAGGGTGTGCAAAACATGTTTTCCTCCGCGATAAGTGGAGGGATTTTTTTAAGGCATTTAGCAGGGAGCAATTCTCTGTATTCAAATCGAACTGAAAGGAGTGATGCCTATAGGCTGCGTTGTAGCTTCCGTCAACAAACATCAAAAATTATAAAGGAGGAATCCAATGCAAGAATCTACATTCACCAACTATGACCAGCTGCCGCTGTTTCTCAATGCGAATACGGTGGCGCAGGTGCTGGGCGTGTCCATCTCCAGCGCCTATGAGCTCATGCACGAGACGGGCTTCCCCGCGTTGCGGATAGGCAGCCGCATCGTGGTACCCAAAGAAGAGTTCCGCCGGTGGGTAGATGCGCAGACAGGAGGTGATGCCTGATGTTCCGGCGTTGGCCTAAGCGAGATCCGAACAAGTATTACTACCTCGTGCCAAACGAGGTGTTCAACCTCGGTCTCAGCTCGCATGAGATTGCCGTCTACAATTACCTTCTGCGCTGCGAGGATCGCAGGACCTACCAGTGCCATCCCAGCTACCGCACCATCGGAAAGGCGGTGCAGCTGAGCGAAAACACCGTGCGGAAGTATGTGGCCGGTCTGGAGGAGAAGGGGCTTATTCACACCGAGCCCAGTACCATCACCACAAAGGACGGCCGCGTGCGCAACGGAAGTCTCATCTACACCATCCGCCCCATTCAGGAAGCACTGGAGCTGAACTATCAGCGGCAGTTCCTGCGGGCGGAGCGTGACATAGAGCGGGCAAAGGCAGAGAAACGGCTGGCCGAATTGAATCGGCAGAACAAAAAGGAGGAAAGCGCATGATGCAGCAGCTTGCAAACTTTATCGTAGACCATGACCCGATGATGGTTCTCCAGCGCACGCACGACACGGTGCGCTACATTCGGTGGGAGTGGAACAAGGAACATGCCGACCCCATTGATGAAGAAGAACTTCGCCTGTTCCTCTGCGATGAACACTACGGCGATCTGACCGATGTGCAAAGAGCCGTTGCCCGTCGATGCAGGGACGAGATGCGGAGTGTCTATGCGGAGCTGTGCGTGCGCTTGCTGCAAAGTGAGATTATGCTGGAGCGTGGCATGGTGCCGGACAGCAGCACCTACCGCAGCGTGTTCTGCCCGGAAGCGGGTGATGCGCCGTGGATGCTTGACCGGGCGGGATGACCGAAAATCGGACCGATTTGCCGCCGACGAAAGAAAAGCAGGAGAAAGGACCGGGGTCGTAAACGCCCCGGTCCGTCCCACAAATGCCCGCAGTGCGGGCATTTTCAAGGGTTTGTGACCGGGGACAGAGGAACGCTCCTTTCGGGAGTTTGTACCCTGTGGAACGCTCCGAGTTCCAGTTTCCTCAGTGTTTTCAAGGGTTTCCGCCGACGCTCTACCGGCCCCATGCCCCGATTTTGATCCAATTTACACCTAATTTGCACTTCAAAACGCAGAAAAAGAATTGAGAAAAGCAATAGCTATTTCACGAGAAGTGTGGTAGTTGTTTGTGTTGCAAAAAAATCTCAATCAAAGGAAGTGAAATACATGGCAAAACGAAGACCAGCCGGTGACGGCATGGTGCGCAAGCGGGAAGACGGACGCTGGGAAGGGCGTATCGTTATCGGCCACAAAGAAAACGGCGAACCACTGTTCCGTCATGTCTACGCCAAGACGCAAAAGGCACTGTTGGACAAGCTCCACCAGAACATCGAGTGCTACCGTGATGTGGAGTTGACCGAGGACAGCCGGATGACGCTGGGCCAGTGGCTGGACCGCTGGCTCACGGAGTACAAGGCGGGTACGGTGCGGCCCGGTACCCTCGAGGGCTACCGCCGCTACATCGAATACTACATCAAGCCGCAGCTGGGCGACAAGCAGATATCCCTCATCTCCCAGCAGGACATCCAGCGGATGTACCGCCGCCTGAAAACGGAGGGGCGCATCCACGAACATCCCGAGATGGGGCATCAGCTCTCTGACTCCATGGTGCGCCACATCCATACCACCCTCCACGCTGCGCTGAAAGACACGGTGCAGGCGCATGTCATTCCAAGGAATCCCACCGAATGTACAACGGTGCCCAAGCCCAACTACAAGCCCAAGCGCATCCTCACCCGTGCGGAGCTGGACGCCTTCCTCGCGGTGGTGGAGCAGGACGAGGTGTGGCGGGACTTCTTCCAGACGGAGCTGATGACCGGCCTGCGCCGCGGTGAGATCTGCGGACTGCAATGGAGCGACTTCGACGAGGAGAGCGGTATGCTGAAGGTGTGCCGCACCCTCCACAGCCAGCGGAAGGGCGAGTACACCGTCGGTGAGACAAAGACCAATCAAGGTATGCGAACCATCATCCTGCCGCACAGCGTGACTGAAATCCTGCGGCGGCGCAAAGCGGACGCCATCAGCAAATGGATTTTCCCAGACCCCGTGAAGCCGGAAAATCCAGTCGACCCCAATGCGGCCTATCGCCGCATGAAGACGCTCCTTCAGCGGGCGGGACTGCCCAGCATCCGCTTTCATGATCTGCGCCACACCTTCGCCACCCACGCTCTCACCAGCGGCGTAGATGCCAAAACGCTGTCCGGCATCCTGGGTCACACCAATGCGTCGTTCACGCTGGACACCTACACCCATGTCACATCAGATATGCAAAAGCAGGCTTGCGGCATCGTAGGCGGCTTCATGGAAGATATCTTCGGAAAGGAGTTGAAACCGTGGCAAGAAAGCGAAAAGCCGGAGATGGAACGGTAAGGCAGCGCAAGGACGGACGGTGGGAAGGTCGCATCGTCATCGGCTACGATGACAACGGTTATCCCAAGACGAAAAATGTCCTTGCCAAAACCAAGAAGGAGTGCGTCGAAAAACTTCAAAAGCTCAAAGAAGCGTGCGGCGGGCTGAAACCGGAGAAGGTGCGGCCCGAGATGCCCTTCGGGGATTGGCTGACATACTGGTATGAGAATCACTCCAAGCCAAAGATCCGCCCCACCACGCAAGAAACCTACGAGAGCCGCATCCGCTTGCACATTATCCCAGAGATTGGGGACATTCCACTGAACAAGCTGACGCAGAATGACCTGCAGCAGTTCTATGGTCGGCTCAAGAAAAGCGGCCGGAAGCGCTTCACCGACAAGTACGGCGAAGGGCTGTCCGACCGAATGGTGCGCATGTGTCACGCCACCTGTCGCTCCGCGCTGGAGAAAGCGGTGCAGGATGGACTGATCCGTGTGAACCCGGCCATCGGCTGCAAGCTGCCACCGAAGAAGGCACGGGAGATGCAGGTGCTGACGCGGGAGGAGCTTCAGCGGTTTCTCATTCAGGCAAAGTTCGAGGGCTACTACGAAGTGTTCCTTCTGGACTTGGCGACAGGTTTGCGCCGGGGCGAACTCATGGCACTGCAATGGGATGACCTAAACTTCAAAACCGGTGTGTTGAATGTGAATAAGCAGGTCTACGATGTGCGTGGCCAGCTTCAGATCAGCACGCCCAAGACGAAGAACTCCGTCCGCAAGATTGTCCTGCCGCCCGCTGTGGTAGCGGTGCTGCGGGAGTACAAAGAGACAGCGGACTCCCGCTGGATGTTCCCATCCCCAGTGAAGGAGGACTGCCCTATCACGCCCGGCGTGGTGCGTCGCAGATTGCAGCTCATCTTAGAACACGCAGGCTGTAAGCATGTGAGGTTCCACGACCTTCGCCATACTTTCGCAACGCTGGCGCTGGAAAACGGTATGGATGTGAAAACGCTCTCCGCCATGCTGGGCCATGTGTCGGCGGCCACCACGCTGGACATCTACACCCACATCACCGACGATATGCAGCGAACAGCCGCCGCCAATATCGACCGGGGAATCGGCAAAGCAGCGCCGCCGGAAGGCAGTTCGGAGCCGGGGCGGGAAACCGTCCCGGCCACGGCGGACAAGCCGAAAATGACCAACTTTAAGCCCTATGTGGGCCGCAAGCGCAGATCCGGTACCGGCTGCGTCAGTGAGATCAACGGCCACCTCTTTGAAGGACGCTATTCTCCCAAATGGCCCGACGGCAAAAAGCACGCCCGTAATGTCTACGCCCACACCCGCGAGGAGTGTGAGGAGAAGCTGAAAGTGCTGATCGTGGAGATGAAGGCAGAGATCGCGGAAGCGCGGCGCCTGAAGGATTTGGGTGAGGGTGATGGAAGCCCACTGGAGGGGAAGAAAGGCGAGCGGACGAAGAAATAAAAGTAGTAATCTCCAGATGTGTGAATAACTCCACACATCTGGAGATTACTTAAGTATCAGGGTGAAAACAGGGAATGACTTAGCTCAGATTTGGAGACTAAACTTCTACTATCGATTTTTGTGAACCGTGGTGGATGGCCGAAATTACATCACCGTCGCAATAGGTGGAATACTTTATAATAAATTTGTTATATATTTGAGGTTCAACATCTTTGAGATAGGCCAAGTATCCGAGAATTTCATTGGGTGATCCATTCCCATTAACTAAACGATTATATATCATGCTCTTTATTTTTTTCGGTTTTCCATGCCTACTGAGACTCGGCCAGTATCTGTAATGATGAGTCCCGTAATTTTACGCCGACTCTTTTTGGATTTGAACCAAGTCTTAGAGATGTTCATTCTAAAGTTATAGCTACACAAACAATCTTCAATATAATTTTTGGTGCTTTCTGGGATATAACTGTTTCCTGAAATATAAATATCGTCCGCATAACGGGAATAGAGGTAACCTTGCTTTTTGCAGTAGGAGATAACCAATTCATCAAATTTGTAAGCAACTATATTTGATATTATAGGTGAACTAACAGTTCCTATAGACAATTGTCCATTACGGAAACATATCTTTGCAACAACATCACAAATATCTTCAAACCACATTCCTTGTGTCTGTAAACTATCTCGATGTTCTATCAGTATATTTGTAAGCATTTCTTCGTGAATGCTGGGAAAGTAGTTTTTGATATCTGTATGAAAGATAAAATATGCATTTTTATGAAAATCTGCATGCTTTTTTATGGAACTTCCGGTTTGGTATGCGAATGCAGCCTCCGAGATAGGGAGAAGTTTTAGTATTTTTTCTCTGACCCAATACTGCAAAGATTTTAGTTCCGGACTTGCTTGATAAATTACACGTTGATCACCATTCTGCTTTGGAATTGTAAATCTCTTGTAGTAAAAAGAACTTCTCTGTATGATAGATTTTATATAGATTCGATCTAACGATAAATCGCAAGCAATGCGATCGATGATTGAATTCATATGTGTTCACCGTACCTATATTTCCTGCAAATAATCCTATTACGCTCACGCTCGATTCCAGTTCCAAAATATTTGAACATTAGGTGCTGTGTTTTTTCATAGTTTGGAAACTTTATAATCGAAGACTCGATTTCTATTATTTTTGCTGTCTCTAACAATTTGAGAATATATTTGAACTTTATTTCGCGCTTAAACTTACTTCCATCACGCTTTACAAGCGTAAAACTATCGAATTGCTTTATTTCTTTATACAATTGCAATAAATCTGAAGAGGAGATTGGTTGAGCTAATCTAATGATCTCTAAAATTTCGACCAAAAAAGAACTTATGTATACTTGATCTCGATTTATATTGGCAACTCTCTTGTTTACTTGTGAGTGCTTGGATTTGAGCTTTTGTGTTAAATTCAGAATCTCGGTCCTGAGTTCAGGACTGGAGAGCAATGCTCCATTTTGTGTATGCGCATACACAATTTTAGAACCATCTTCCCTTGCCTTTAAAACAGGACCGGTTGCAATAAAAGATTTGCTTCCGCGATGTTTTTCATCCATTACAATGATGAGTTTATCGCTGAATAGAGTATCTGCATATGCAAAAGCTCCCAGTTCACAGAAAGATCCCGGACTCTCTACAAACAAAATGATTGCGTCGCTAACCTCAGCCAAAAACTCCTCAAATATTAGTAAATCAATGCTATCATCAAAAGCATCTTCCCACATTTGTTCAGATAAAACAATGTGCGTATCAGGGAGAAGTCTTCTTATAAAACCGTCAACAATACCGCGGTTCGATAATGTGTATTCCTCTTGACTGTTAAAACCTTTGCCACATAAAAAAATAAATTTAGGGTAGGTGATATATTTGTGCCCACTTTTATCAAGATGCCTACGAATACTCGCAATGCACTTCTCGGAGTATATGTTTGCATTCAAATATATCACCTACCCGTAGAACTTGGAATGCTTACAACAAAGCAGTTGATGCGGTGCGCTTGTAATGAGGATTACAAGCGTGCCGCAGCAACTGCTTGTAACCCTACCAATCTAACTGGCCCTGTTTAACACAAGGCACAATACGGTGAAATACCATATTTTTACTAAGCATTCCAAATACATTATATCAAGAGACAGCAGATTTTTCAAGGAAATGATGCTGTATATAATCGTTTTTTAGCGAAGATTTGCACCATATGAGATGGTGCTGATATGCTCAAAGAAAATTAGACTTTAATTTCATTTAAAAACTTAGCAAAACGGATTTGAAACTACACAAGGACGCGCCCATGGATATGGAATGAATTGCTTTAGAATGAAATAGTGCAAAATCTGCGCCGCAATAGACAAAGAATAAGAAAATCCCTCTGAAATCAATGATTTCAGAGGGATTTTGGTCCGAGTGAGGTGACTTGAACACCCAACCTCGACATCCCAAATGTCGCGCCCTACCAGTTGAGCTACACCCGGATATTCACTTCTCTGCCATGATACCACGGCGAGGGGTAAAAATAAAGATTTTTCTGTCTGTGGTCATTTATGTGGTCAAACCCGCTTTTGTGCCACTTTCAGCAACCGGGTGAAATCCCGCAAACGCAGGTGTTACAAGGCTTTGCGGCGTTTCGCCTCACCCTGTCCCGGATACCGCCACGGCGCTCCCAAACCAGGCGCGATACCAACTTCGCTATACCCGGATATTCATTTTTCTGCCATGATACCACGGCGAGCGGTAAAAATAAAGTTTTTTCTATCTGTGGTCATTCCTGTGGTCAAAGCCGCTTTTATGCCGTTTTCGGCAATCGGTGGAAATCCCGCAAATGCAGGCGTCACAAGGCTTTGCGGCGTTTCGCCCTGACCCATCCCGGATACCGCCACGGCACTCCCAAATGTGGCACGGTACCAACTCCGCCATACCCGGATAGGGGAGGGGGGTACGCCGCCCAATCACGGACGGCGTACCCTTACTATATCAGATTTTCTCCGGTCTTGCAAGGGGGAAATCAGCCGTTCAGAGCGGCCTTCAGAGCCGCCACACGATCGGTAGCCTCCCAGCGCACACCCAGATCCTCACGGCCCATGTGGCCATAGGCCGCCAGCTGGCGGTAGATGGGTCTGCGCAGATCCAGATCCCGGATGATGGCGGTGGGGCGCAGGTCAAAGACCTTCTCCACGGCCTCCTCCAGCTTTTCATCGGACACCACGCCGGTGCCGAAGGTCTCCACCAGCACGCTGACAGGACGGGCCACGCCGATGGCGTAGGCCAGCTGCACCTGGCACTTGGTGGCCAGACCCGCCGCCACCACGTTCTTGGCCACGTACCGGGCGGCGTAAGCGGCGCTGCGGTCCACCTTGGTGGGGTCCTTGCCGGAGAAAGCACCGCCGCCGTGGGGGGCGCTGCCGCCGTAGGTATCCACGATGATCTTCCGGCCGGTGAGACCGCTGTCACCCTGAGGGCCACCAATGACGAAGCGGCCTGTGGGATTGACGTAGATCTTGGTGTTCTCGTCCATCAGCTCAGCGGGAACCGTGGGCTTGATGACCAGTTCGATCATATCCCGGCGGATCTGATCCAGAGATGCCTCGGCGGCATGCTGGGTGGAGACCACCACGGCATCCACACGGGTGGGCTTGCCATTCTCGTCATACTCCACCGTCACCTGCGTCTTGCCGTCGGGGCGCAGGTAATCCACCAGCTTTTCCTTACGGACCTGCGTCAGGCGCTTGGCCATCTTCTGGGCCAGGGAGATCGCCAGCGGCATCAGCTCCGGCGTCTCGTCGCAGGCGTAGCCGAACATCATGCCCTGATCGCCGGCGCCGTTGTCCAGCGCACTGTCACCGGACTCCTTGGCCTCCAGACTCTTGTCCACGCCCATGGCGATATCGCCGGACTGCTCGTCGATGTTGGTGATAACGGCGCAGGTGTGGCCGTCGAAGCCGTACTTGGCCCGGTCATAGCCGATGTCCAGCACCACTTGACGGGCGATCTTGGGGATATCCACGTAGCAGTGGGTGGTGATCTCGCCCATGATGTGGATCAGGCCCGTGGACACGCAGGTCTCGCAGGCCACACGGCCATTGGGATCCTTCTCCATGATGGCGTCCAGAATCGCATCGCTGATCTGGTCGCAGATTTTGTCGGGATGTCCCTCCGTCACGGATTCCGAGGTAAACAGTCTCTTTGCCATAGCTTTTCCATGCTCCTTTATAAAATATTTTCCATACGGGTGAAAGCTCTCTCAGGTTGACCGGAGCATGAAAAAACACGCTCCGCCATTCGACGGATCGTGTTAGAATAACGCTCCTCATCTGTCGAAGGACGAATGCGGGACTATCACTTCCGCACTCAGCATACGCCGGATTTGGCACCTTGCTTCGCAGGTTGCCGTGGCTTCATCGGGCCGATCCCTCCGCCACTCTTGATAAGGTATGAACTTGTAAGAGAACTCTACAATTTCTTATGATAGCAAGAAGAGATTGTTTTGTCAACCCCTGATACACAGATTTTATCGAAATGCCCGGGAAAAACCGACGAAAAGGGGAGGAGCGGGGAGAAAAATACGGAAAAGGATTGCCTGTTTCGGGGAATGATAGTATAATGGTATGCAGCACACCCAAAAAAAATTTACTTGAGGTATGAAAATGAAAACTGAGGAAAAGCTGAACATGACCATGCTCTGCGACTTTTACGAGTTGACCATGGGCAATGGCTACTTTGAAAGCGGTTACAAGGATCATATCACCTACTTTGACGTCTTTTTCCGCCGGGTACCGGATGGCGGCGGCTTTGCCATCGCCGCTGGTCTGGAGCAGCTGATTGATTATATTGAGAATCTGCACTTCTCTCCGGAAGACATCGCCTATCTGCGGGGCCGGAACCTTTTCAGCGAGGAATTTCTGTCCTATCTGGAGGACTTCCATTTCACCGGCGACATCTACGCCATGCCGGAGGGAACCCCGGTGTTTCCCCGTGAGCCCATGGTCATCGTCCGGGCCAAGGCCATCGAGGCCCAGCTCATCGAGACCTTCACGCTGCTGACCATCAACCACCAGAGCCTGATCGCCACCAAGGCCAACCGCATCGCCCGTGCCGCCCGTGGCCGCACGGTGCTGGAGTTCGGCTCCCGCCGGGCACAGGGGGCGGATGCCGCCATCATCGGCGCCCGTGCCGCCTACATCGGCGGTGTCGCCGGTACGGCCTGCACCATCTCTGACCAGATCTACGGCGTTCCCGCCGGCGGCACCATGGCCCATGCGTGGGTGCAGATGTTCGATTCGGAGTATGACGCCTTCAAGACCTACTGCCAGATCTATCCCCACAACGCCACGCTGCTGGTGGATACCTACAATACCCTGAAGTCCGGTGTCCCCAACGCCATCCGGGCCTTTAACGAGGTGCTTAAGCCCATGGGCATCACCAAGTGCGGCATCCGACTGGATTCCGGCGACATGGCCTATCTGACCCGGAAGGCCCGGAAGATGCTGGACGAGGCGGGCTGGACGGAGTGCCAGATCTCCGTATCCAACTCTCTGGATGAGTACCTGATCCAGGATCTGCTGCTGCAGGATGCCAAGATCGACCTCTTCGGCGTGGGCGAGCGGATGATCACCGCCAAGTCCGAGCCGGTGTTCGGCGGCGTGTATAAGCTGGCGGCCGTGGAGGATCAACAGGGGAACATCACCCCCAAGATCAAGATCAGCGAGAACGTGGAGAAGATCACCATTCCCCACTTCAAGAAGGTCTACCGGTTCTACGGCAACGACACCGGCAAGGCCATCGCCGACTACATCACCGTCTATGACGAGACGTTGGACGACACCAAGGATCTGGAGATCTTCGACCCCAGCGCCACCTGGAAGAAAAAGACGGTGTATAACTTCACCGCCCGGCCTCTGCTGGTGCCGGTGTTTCTGGGGGGCAAGCGGGTGTACGACAGCCCCAGCCTGCCGGAAATTCAGGCCTACTGCCGCCAGCAGGTGGACACCCTGTGGGACGAGGTGAAGCGCTTCGACAATCCTCACAGCTACTATGTGGACCTGTCCGACAGGCTGTGGAACATCCAGCAGGATCTGCTCCGCAATCGAAAATAAGCAAAAAAGCAGAGCTGTCCACTTTGGCGGACAGCTCTGCGTGGTATCCCAAAGGGAACAGGAGGTGACCCGTTGAAAACGCATCAGGTACAACAGAAAACGGAACGTCGTATCTCGGCGGCGCTGCGGCTGGTTTTCGTGGCGGCGCTGCTGCTGGGGCAGATCGCTTTGGCATTCTTTCTCAGCACGGAGCTGCGCCAGCGGGCTGCCATCATCTACACGGTGCTGGAACTGGCGGCCTTCGGCTACGCCGTGCGGATCTATAACCGCACCGACGGCACCAGCTATAAGTTCGGCTGGATCTTCCTCGTTCTGACGGTGCCGGTGGTGGGACTCATTCTATACTTTCTCTGGAACGGTGACCGGCAGCAAAAGCGGCTGGACCTGAAAAAGCTGCCCATGCCGGAGGAGCCGGAAGCCCAACAGGCCGCCCACCGCATCCAAATGGAGAAGCTGCGGCGAAAATTCCCCCAGTGGGAGCGGCTCAGTGTTTATCTGAGCCGTCAAGGATATCTCCTTTACGGTGATACGGAGACAAAGTATCTGCCCACCGGCGAGGCATTTTTACAGGATATGCTGGAGAAGCTGGAGCAGGCGGAGCATTTCATCTTTCTGGAGTTCTTCATCATTGCGCAGGGACAGATATGGGACCGCATGGAGGAGATCTTCCGCCGGAAGGCGGCGGAAGGTGTGGAGGTCAAGATTCTCTTCGATGACTTCGGCAGCATGATGCGCTTTCCCGCCGGACAGATCGAGGCCCTGCGGGAGAGCGGGGTAGAGGTGCAGATATTCAACCCGGTCCACCACTACGTCAACCGCCTGTACTTCAACTATCGGGATCATCGGAAGATCGTCTGCATCGACGGCAGCACGGCCTACACCGGCGGAGCCAACGTGGCAGACGAATACGCCAACCTTACCGTCCGTTTCGGCTATTGGAAGGACTGCGGCATCCGGCTGGACGGCCCCGGCGCATGGGGCCTGACACGGGAGTTCCTCCATATGTGGCAGCGCAACGGCGGACAGCTGATGCAGGAGCGGGACTACTACCGCCCCCACGACCACCGGGAGGCGGCGGGTTTCTGCCAGCCCTTTGTGGACGGGCCGGACAACAATCCCATCTCCACGGCGGAGGACGTGTTCCTGCACCTCATCAACAACGCCCGCCGCTCCGTCCATATCACCACGCCGTATCTGGCCATTGATGAGCCCATGCGGCAGGCCCTGTGCTCTGCCGGGGACAGCGGCGTGGATGTGCGGCTGCTGCTGCCGGGAATACCGGACCACAAGTTCGCCTATCTGGCGGCCCAGAGCCACTACGGTGAGCTGCTGGTGCATCGTGTGAAAATTTATATCTACGAGCCGGGTCTGCTCCACGGCAAGACCGTGCTGTCAGACGGCGAGGCGGCCTTTGTGGGGTCTGTGAACATGGACTACCGCAGCTTCCAGCTGCACTTTGAGTGCGGTACGGTACTCTACGGCGTACCGGCCATTGAGGGGCTGGCGGAGGATATCCAGCGTATCACGGACCGTTCCCGCCGGGTGACGTATCAGGAGTGGAAGAGCCGCCCGTGGTACCGCAAGCTTTTGAGTACCCTGCTGCGGCTGTTTGAGATGTGGATGTGAGTAACATACAGCCCCGGACGCCGAAGCGTCCGGGGCTGTGTTTCTTCTGGTTGCCGTGCAGGACAGGGGATGCTTACAAATTAGGCAAAAGTCCGGCATCATGGAGCTTTTGCAGGCTCATGAGGACCCCCAGCTTGGCGTGATACCACGTCAGGCCACCCTGAAAATACACAGCGTAGGGGGGGCGGATGGGGCCGTCGGCGGAGAGCTCGATGGAGGCCCCCTGCACGAAGGCTCCGGCGGCCATGATAACGTCGCTGTCGTAGCCGGGCATGGCCCACGGCTCCGGGGTCACATAGCTGTCCACCGGTGCGGCGGCCTGAATGCCCTTGCAGAAGGCACACATGGCCTCCCGGCTGCCCAGCTCTACCGCCTGAATGATATCCCGGCGCACCTCCCGGCTGCCGGGGACCACACGGAAGCCCAGCGCTTCATAGCATCCCGCTGTAAAGATTGCGCCCTTTACAGAGGAAGCCACCACTGTGGGAGCCAGAAACAGTCCCTGATAGAAACTGGTGAGAAGACCCAGATTGGCGCCTACCTCCTTGCCGAGGCCCGGTGCGCTGAGCCGGTAGGCGCAGCGGTCAATGAGATCCTGTCGGCCGCAGACATAGCCGCCGGTGGGAGCCAGACCGCCGCCCAGATTTTTGATGAGGCTTCCCACCACCATATCGGCCCCCACATCCGTGGGTTCCTGTCGCTCCACCAGTTCGCCGTAGCAGTTATCCACCATGCAGATGATGTCGGGCTTGCAGTTTTTGCAGAAGGCGATCAGCTTCCCGATCTCCTCCGCGGAGAAGGAGGGGCGAGTGGCGTAGCCCTTGGAGCGCTGGATGGTCACCAGCTTGGTTTTTTCGTGGATGGCGGCCCGGATGCCGTCGTAGTCAAAGCTGCCGTCCGGAAGCAGGTCTACCTGGCGGTAGCTGACGCCGTATTCCCGCAGGGAGCCGGGGGAGGGGCGAATGCCGATGACCTCCTCCAGGGTGTCATAGGGCGCCCCGACGGGGCTCAGCAGTTCGTCGCCCGGCAGGAGGTTGGCCCCCAGCGCCAGTGCCAACGCATGGGTGCCGCAGGTGATCTGGGGCCGGACCAGCGCCGCCTCTGTGTGAAACACGTCGGCATAGACTCGCTCCAGATTGTCCCGGCCCTCGTCGTCGTAGCCGTAGCCGGAGGAGAGGTTAAAGTGGGTGGCGTTGAGACGATTCTTGTGCATGGCGGAGAGAACTTTGGCCTGATTATACTCGGCAGTGTCGTCCACACGGGACATTTCCTCGTCCAGTCCGTCCAGTACTCGCTGTCCAAAATCCAGCACCTCCGGACTGATGCCCAGCTGCTGATACATTTCATTGGTGGTCATGGGATCGTTGCTCCTTACTTAGATTCATTTCCTGGGATATGCTCCGGGAACCGGATGCCCCGGCACTTCATTAGCATCCGGATGGGGTAGTCCCGATCCAAATAGTTCTTGCTGTACCACTCATAGGTAGCGGCGGGCAGATGCTGCAGCTCCGGGGCCTGACACCGGAACAGCTCGAAGGTCCGGCGGTCACCGGAGAGCAGTGCCGCCATCAGCTCCAGCTGTCCCTCCTGCCGCAGCCGCTCCAGACAGGCATCCATGATGACGGCGCAGGAGCGCTCCTCCTCGTCGGCGTAGAGCTCCTTGTTGCCCAGCCAATAGAGAAATTCCTCCGGGTCCAGATCCAGCTTGGTGGTGATCTGGCTGAGCTTGTAAAATTCCTTCCAGTCCCGTTTTTGCAGCACCTCCATCAGGTACTGCACCAGACCGTCATCCAGCGCCACGCAGTCCAGAAACACCTCGAAGGCGTGCTTGCCTGCATCGGGGTCCGGGGCCGTCTCGGAGGGCTCCTCCGCCGGGGAAGCCTCCTGTATGGGGGCCTGCTGTACGGCGCTTTGCAGCAGCTGCTGAAGGCTTGCGGTATCGTCCGCCTGCCGGTAAATTTCCTCCGGCAGCGTAACGCCGTCCTGCCGGGCGCAGGCACGGACAAAGGCGGTGGCCCCCATCTGCTGAAGCTGGCGGCTCAGGGAAGCGGCCTTCTCCGTCACGTCCCCCTCCGGCAGAGTGATGCCCTCCGGCGGTGAGCGGCGTCCTTCCAGCAGCTGGGTCATGTATTCCAAATAGTGGTCAAAAAGAGTCATACTTTCTCCTCACTTTCCCCAAAACTCTATCACATGGCGGTTGTAATTGCAAGGGTATCCGTGCTATACTGAGGAAAAAGGAGGCGGGAACGTGTATTTCGTATACATGGTATACTGCGAAGGAGATACCCTTTACACCGGAGTCGCACAGGACATTTGCCGCCGGATGCGGCAGCACACCGACCGGGGAACAGCCTGCGCCCGGTACACACGGACCCACCCGGTACAGGCATTGGCGGCACTGTGGGAGGCGGAGGACAAGGGAGCGGCCCTGCGGCTGGAATACCGCATCAAGCAGCTGACCCGGACGGAGAAGGAACGCCTTATCCGGGAGGATGCTGCCTTTTCGCAGCTGCTGCCGCAGCTGGAGGTGTCCCGCTACCGGCGCAGACCGGGCATAACGCTGGAGATGTGTTTGGAGGGGAAAATCGATGCATGAGTGGTATGCAGCCCCTATGGAGGGCCTTACCGGCTGGCGCTGGCGGCAGGTGCAGCACGAGATGTTCGGCGGAGCGGCGCTGTATGTGACGCCCTTCGTGTCCCCCAACGGGAATTTCAGCTTCCAGCGCAAGGAACTAGGGGAGATGGATCCGGAGCGAAACCGGGGTATTCCGGTGGTGCCGCAGATCCTCACCAACCGGGCGGAGTACTTCGTCTGGGCCGCCAAGGAGTGCCGCAGCCGTGGCTGGGAGCAGGTGGATCTGAACTTGGGCTGCCCCTCCGGTACCGTGACGGGAAAGAACAAGGGGGCGGGACTGCTGCGCCAGCCGGAGCTGCTGCGTCAGCTGCTGGACGGCATTTTCGATGCCCTGCCGGATATGAAAATTTCCGTCAAGACCCGTATCGGCTGGGAGCGGGCGGAGGAGTGGCCGGCGCTGCTGGCCCTGTTGGAGACATACCCTATCTGCCGCCTGACGGTGCATCCACGGGTACGGACGCAGTTCTACAAGGGGGCGGCAGACCGGGAGGTGTTCCGCTGGACGGCAGAGCACACGGCGCTGCCTCTGTGCTACAACGGGGACGTCACCACCGTCCGTGACCTGCGGGAGATGGGGGAGACCTTTCCCGACGACGCCGTCATGGTAGGCCGTGGACTGGTGGCGGACCCGTCCCTGCTGCGGCAGGCGACGGGAGGCCCGGCAGCGTCTCTGGAGGAGCTGCGGGAGTTTCACGACCGGCTGTACGGCCTGTACTGCCGGGATTTTTCCGGCGACGTGCCGGTGCTGCACCATATGCGGGAGCTGTGGAACTATTTCTCCCGGTCCTTCCGGGAGACGGACACCCTGCTGCGGCAGGTGCGTAAGGCCGGGGACTGCCGGGCATATGAGACGGCGGTGCGGCAGTTTTTCTATGACGCAGAGCTGTCCCATTGATGATATCTGTAAAGGAATCATGTTTTACACAAAGAACCCCCGCTTTCCATAGAGGAAGCGGGGGTCTTTTTTGCAGAGCTTCAGTTGAGAACATAGACGGTGCAGTAGCGCCGACCGAAGGAACAGGCATCGTCGTAGGAGTCAAACCACAGATCCAGCTTTGTTCCCTTGATGGCACTGCCGGTATCGGAGGCCACGGCCATGCCGTACTCCAGATAACCGTCGTTGGTCAGAATATAGAACCGTGTGCCGAAGGGGAACACGGAGGTGTCCACGGCGATGTTGCCGTAGGCGGTGGGCCGCCCGGAGGCCGTCCAGCCGTGGATGGAGTAGGCGGTGGATTCGCAGGAGCCGTACACGGAGGAGAAGGCCATGGTGTCGCCGGAGGCGAACAGCAGATAGCCGGTGCCGTCATCAAAGGTCGTCACGTCCACCATGTAGTCAGATCGCTCCACGGAGGAGACCATGGTGCCATACTCGACGATCTCGGTGACGGCGTTGTCCTCGCTGGTGCTGACCAGCTCGGTGGAGACCAGCTTGCCGTCCCGGTAGGTGTCCTTGTAGGTCTCGACGACGGTGCCGGGAACGCCCTCCTGCACCACCTCTTCCGTTCCCTTGGCCAGCATATGGTTCACCACACGCTCTGTTTTGTAAGGGGTGGTGACGGTGACGTCACGGGTCTGGGAATACTCTGCCATAACGGAGACGGTAGGCGTCTCGCCGGTGGTGTCCACCACGACCATCTCGCCGTCGCCCACGGTGACGTCGGACCGGCGCAGCAGGTTATCCACCGTTTCCCGCCGGGTGGTCACCAGATAGGTGGCGCCCTGAGCGTCGGCTACCTGCACCTGCTGGCCCTTTACCAGCAGCAGCTGGGCGTCCCGGCTGCTGTTGTCGGCCCGAATGTCCAGCAGACCCGTGGTACGGTCACCGTCGGGCCGGCCGTCGATGATCTGCATTCCGGTCTCGTCCAGGATCATGTATACATAGCTGGGGTTTTCGATATCCTGCTGACAGAGGATCACGGTGGTGGCCAGCAGAGCCACCAGAGTAATTGCCAGCAGCAACCCCTTCAAGAGCCGGGGAGATGCGGATCGGTCCGTTGTTGGCCGGGCCGCCGTCTCCATTCTGATTACTGCTTCCTTCATAAAAAACCTCCCAATTCCGCCCTTCATTTCCGGGGTTCGGGGCGGTGGAAAATCACCTCGCAATGCATTTGTAACTTTTGTTACTTTTTTGAAATATGGGAGGAGTATATCACTTCCACCCAATTTTGTCAAGTTTTTTGGATTTTTCATGGGGTTACACACCACTTTTCACGGTTTTGTGCGGGTATCTGACAGGTAAAAAACGGCAGCTGCCGAGGCATTGGTTACAGAAAGGTTACCGACGGTGACAACGGTTGTAAATAAAGATTGAAGAATGGGGCAGGGCGTGGTATAATAAAGAAAACTATCACAGCGGAGGGGTTCTATGCGGCCTGAATTTATCCCCGTGGGGCAGATCGTCAACGCCCACGGTATCCGGGGCGAGGTAAAGCTGAATCCGGCCGGGTTCGATCCGGCCTTTCTTGCGGCGTTTGACACGCTGTATATCGGCGGAAAAGAGACAAAGGTGAAGAGCGCACGGGTCCACAAGTCCACGGTACTGCTGGTGCTGCCGGGAGTGGAGGATATGGATGCTGCGCTGGCCCTGAAGGGAAAGCCCGTCTTCATCCGCCGGACGGATGCCCACCTGCCGGAGGGCGAATATTTCGATGCCGAGCTGGAGGGCTTGATGGTACTGGACGACGAGACCGGGGAAGAGCTGGGGAAGCTCACCCGTGTGCTGAACTATCCGGCCCACAAGGTCTACGAGGTCCGGGGGAAGCGGGAGTATCTGATCCCGGCGGTGCGGGAGGTGTTCATCCGTGGGGTGGACATGGAGACCGGCACCATGCGGGTGCGGAACATGAAAGGACTGGCCACGGATGAGGATTGACATCATGACCCTGTTCCCGGACGCCATTGATGCTATGATGGGGCAGTCCATTATCGGGCGGGCGCAGGCCAGAGGATTGGTGACCATTACCGCTCACCAGATCCGGGAGTATACCACCAATAAGCAGATGCAGGTGGATGATTATCCCTACGGCGGAGGCCGGGGAGCCGTCATGCAGGCGGACCCGCTGTACCGCTGCTGGGACCATATCTGTCAGGAGGCGGGGGAGCGGGTACACACCATCTATCTCTCCCCCTGTGGACGGGTGTTTGACCAGCAGATGGCCAAGGAACTGAAGGCAGCCTATGAGCGGTTGATTCTGGTGTGCGGCCATTATGAAGGAATAGACCAGCGGTTCATCGACGAGTGCGTGGACGAGGAGATCTCCATGGGGGATTTCGTGCTGACCGGCGGCGAGATACCGGCCATGGCGCTGGCGGACTGCCTGTGCCGGATGGTACCGGGGGTGCTGCCGGAGGAGAGCTGCTACACCGACGAGTCCCACTGGGACGGTCTGCTGGAGTACCCGCAGTACTCACGGCCGGAGGAGTGGCACGGCCGGAAGGTTCCGGAGGTGCTGTTGTCGGGCCACCATGGGAAGGTGGACGACTGGCGGAAAAAAGAGAGCTATAAACGCACTATGACCCGGCGGCCGGACCTCTTTGCCCGGTTCGATGAAGCCAGTCTTACCACCAAGCATGACCGAAAGGTGCTGGCGGAGGCCAAGGCGGAATGGGCGGCGGAGCAGGAGTCTCCGGCTGCGGAATAAGACATAAAAAACCGCTGCGTGGCGCTCACGCAGCGGTTTTTTCGGTTATTCGACATCGTCCTCCCGGAACAGCAGGGTGATGCACCACAGTCCGGCGATGCCCACCAGTGTATAGATGATGCGGCTCCATACCGATAGCTGTCCACCGAATATGGCGGCCACGCAGTCAAAGCGGAACAGGCCGATGCTGCCCCAGTTCAGAGCGCCGATAATGACGAGGATCAGGGCGATGCGATCTACGATCTTCACGGTCAAACCTCCCATCTGTGAGATTGCTCCGTCAGTTTGCCCATTTGGCGGCGGATTATTCAGAAAATTCGTCAGCACGACAAAAATATTTTCAGATTCCGTGGAATTGGCGTTGAAATAGCTGGGGGGACTATTGTATAATACAGGAAGAACAGGAACGAATCAACGGGCGGCCGGCGGCACAGCTCCGGCGGCGTCCACACACAAGGAGGAACAACATGAACAAGACCTTTGAAAAGCTGGGCTTTTACCCGGCGGATATCCTGCTGCCCAAGGATCAGGACATGACCAAGTGGGCTGTGGTGGCCTGTGACCAGTTCACCTCCGAGCCGGAGTACTGGCAGGCGGTGGAGGAGAAGGTGGGCAAGGCACCGTCTACCCTGCGGCTGATCCTGCCGGAGGCCAACCTCAAGGCCCCTAATGTGGATGAGTACATCTCCGGCATCAACGCTGCCATGGAGCAGTATCTGAAGGACGGCGTATTCCGGACACTGGAGGATTCCCTGATCTATGTGGAGCGCCAGCAGTCCGACGGACGCATCCGCCACGGCCTCATCGGCATGGTAGATCTGGATGCCTATGACTTCACTCCCGGCTCCGGCGCCCTGATTCGTGCCACCGAGGGGACAGTGCTGGATCGCATCCCGCCCCGTGCCAAGGTGCGCCGTCACGCTCCCATCGAGCTGCCCCATGTGATGCTGCTGGTGGACGATCCCGATAAGACCGTCATCGAGCCGCTGACGGCGGCAGCCGATACCATGGAGAAGCTGTATGACTTCGACCTGATGCAAAACGGCGGCCATATTCGGGGCTACAAGCTGTCCGACAAGCAGGTGGACGCTGTGGCCAAGGCACTGGAGGGCCTTGCCTCCGACGAGGCCATGCAGAAGAAGTACGGCGTTTCCGGCGTGGCGCCCCTGCTGTTTGCTGTGGGCGACGGCAACCACTCTTTGGCCACCGCCAAGGCCTGCTATGAGGAGCAGAAGAAGGGCAAGACTCCGGAGGAGTATCTGGCGCTGCCCTCCCGGTTTGCGCTGGTGGAGGTGGTGAACAACCACGACGACGCCCTGCAGTTCGAGCCTATTCACCGGGTGCTGTTCGGCGTGGATCACGAGAAGTTCATGAAGGCATTTCAGGCTGCCTACCCCAACGCCTACGAGGGCCGGGGCGAGGGCCATACCATCGAGTTCGTGTGGAACGGTGAGAGTCATTTCATCACCGTCCCTGATCCCAAGGTGCAGCTGGCGGTGGGTACCCTGCAGGGGGTCATCGATCCGTACCTGAAGGAGAACGGCGGCGAGGTGGACTATATCCACGGCGACGACGTGACCCGTGAACTGGGCTCCAAGCCCGGCAACATGGGCTTCCTGCTGCCGGCCATGGGGAAGGAGCAGCTCTTTAAGACCGTCATGGCTGACGGCGTACTGCCCCGCAAGACCTTCTCCATGGGCCACGCTCAGGATAAGCGCTACTACATCGAAGCCCGCCGTATCACCAAGTAAACAGAAACAAAAAAATCTCCCTTCTATAGACGGGTGTCCGTAAAACAGTTAATCCTCCGTATGGCTTAGACCATGCGGAGGATTTGTTTATGTCTAATCTTCAAACTTGCTGGCGGCAAACGGTTTGTCAAAACCGTTTGCCGCCAGCAAGTCCACAAGGGATAGCCGCATAAGCGGCACAAGGTGGTGTAGCCACCTTGACGGAACAAAGTGACGCAACATTCTTGGTCGAGCGGTTTTCTTCTGCTGACCGGGAATGAAGTGACCCAGGACGCACGATACTCCCGATAGGAGAGTATAGAAGTGCGCCCTTTAGTTCCTAAAGGGATTTTATCAGTTCGCCAAACTGGAAATTGTTTATTTCTTCTTTTTCGGTTTTGGGGCTGGCAGTTCATCATACATTGCATGAAACAAGCCTGTCAAAAATTCCTTATTATCAACTTCATCTACCAACAACATCTCTTTTGCTCCCTCATAGGGTAATTCATACGGAGCTGTCGGCATATAACTAATTGCTGATTTTACTGGTTTAACAAGTAATCTATCATCATAGATACCGCCTACAATCTTGCCACGATAATAAATAATAAATTCTCCCATCATAGCTCGATAAGTAATTTCTTCTAACTCAGATAGCTGTCCTAAAATAAACTCTAAGTATTCCTTGCTTGATGCCATATTTCCACCTCAAATCCCGATTTGTTGCTCACTTTTCGTATTCAAATTATACCGCTACATTGTGACCAATTCTACCGCAACTTTGGAATATATGAGAAAAGTCCGAACAGTTTTCTGCCCGGACTTCCTCGCTCAATATAAATCAATTCCGCTTTCACAACTTCCTCTGCCTGTGCCTTGCAAGCGTTCATCTGCCGCACCCATTCCATTTGGTTTTCAGCTTTCAGTTGCTCGGTCACGCCGTTTTGCTCTGCCAGTGACCGCACGATCAGCTTCATGCGGTTTCGTGCCGCTTCGTCAATCTTAGCGCAATACTATCTTACATACACCCAGCTATCGAAGGGAGATTTTTTATGCGTATCAAAGGGGATATACTCACGCCTGCGGCACCGCACCGCTGGCGATGAACATGGCGTCGCCAAAGCTGAAGAACCGGTAGTGCTGCCGGACAGCCTCCTCGTAGGCCGCCAGAACGTGCTCTCGTCCCGCCAGCGCCGATACCAGCATGATGAGAGTGGACTCCGGCAGGTGGAAGTTGGTGATCAGCCCGTCCAACACCTTGAACCGATAGCCGGGATAGATGAAAATGTCCGTCCAACCGGCGGAGGCAGTCATGGTGCCGTCCTCGGCGGCCCAGCTTTCGACGGTGCGGCATGAGGTGGTGCCGACGCAGATGACCCGTCCGCCGCTGCGCTTGGTCTCGTTGATAAGATCCGCCGTCTCCTGTGGGATGACGCAGTATTCACTGTGCATCTCGTGGCCCTCAATGGTATCCTCCTTCACGGGCCGGAAGGTGCCGAGCCCTACATGGAGTGTCACGTATCCAACCTTTACATCCATTGCCTGCACACGCTCCAGAAGCTCCGGAGTGAAGTGAAGTCCGGCGGTGGGGGCGGCGGCGCTGCCGTTGACCTTGGAGTAGACGGTTTGGTAGCGCTCCCGGTCCTGCAGCTCCTCCTTGATGTAGGGGGGTAGGGGCATTTTCCCCAGTCGGTCCAGCACCTCCAGAAAAATGCCCTCGTACTCGAAATGTACCAGCCGGTTGCCACCGGGCAGCTCTTCGGTGATCTCGGCGGTGAGCTGCCCATCCCCGAAGGAGACACGGGCGCCGGTACGCAGCTTCTTACCGGGCCGCACCAGACATTCCCACGTGTTCTCACCCCGGTCAATGAGCAGCAGGATCTCACAGGCTCCGCCGCCGGGGAGCCGGTGACCCAGCAGCCGGGCCGGAAGGACACGGGAGTTGTTGAGGATCAGACAGTCGCCGGGCCGCAGATAGTCCGGCAGATCGTAGAAGTGGCGATGTACCCATGCACCGGTATCCTTGTCCAGCACCAGCAGGCGGGAGGCATCCCGCCGGGGAATGGGGGTCTGGGCGATAAGCTCTTGGGGGAGTTCAAAATTAAAATCACTGGTTTTCATAAAAAACGACCTGTTTCTTCCGTAGTTTCCGGGAAAATTCCGTAACTTATATTATACTATACGTTTCCCGCCGCTTCAACCTTTTTATCTCTCTCTTGACTTGACGGCGCAATCTGGTAAGATAGGGGGAGTATAACCACGATGATAAAGGAGAAATTCCATGTTTGAGGTCATTAAAACGGAGGGTACCGCCCGTCGGGGCCGTTTCCGGTGCGCCCACGGCGGCGAGGTGCAGACGCCGGTATTCATGAACGTGGGAACACAGGGGGCCATCAAGGGGGGCATAGATGCCTTCGACTTGAAGGAGCTGGGATGCCAGATCGAGCTGTCCAATACCTACCACCTGCACCTGCGCCCCGGCGATGACGTGGTGCGGCAGATGGGTGGACTGCACCGGTTCATGCGGTGGGACGGCCCCATCCTGACGGACTCCGGCGGCTTTCAGGTGTTCTCTCTGGCGGGTCTGCGGAAGATCACGGAGGAGGGCGTCACCTTCGCCAGCCATCTGGACGGCCACCGCATTTTCATGGGGCCGGAGGAGAGTATGCAGATCCAGTCCCATCTGGGCTCGGATATCGCCATGGCCTTTGACGAGTGCGTGGAAAATCCGGCCCAGTACGACTATGCCAAGGCCAGCTGTGAGCGGACCCTGCGGTGGCTGGAGCGGTGCAAGGCGGAGCACGACCGCCTGAATGCCCTGCCGGATACGGTGAACCCGCATCAGATGCTGTTCGGCATCAATCAGGGGGCTACCTATCGGGACCTGCGGATCTGGCATATGCAGCAGATCGCCAAGCTGAACTGCGACGGCTACGCCATCGGCGGCCTGGCGGTGGGGGAGCCCACGGAGGTGATGTACGACATCATCGAGGCGGTGGAGCCCTATATGCCCAAGGACAAGCCCCGGTATCTCATGGGTGTGGGGACCCCCAGCAACATCATCGAGGGCGTGGCTCGTGGTGTGGATTTCTTCGACTGCGTCATGCCTGCCCGCAACGCCAGACACGGAAAGCTCTTTACGTGGCAGGGCTCCCTGAACATCAAAAATGCCAAGTACAAGCTGGATGACAAGCCCATCGACCCGACGTGTGACTGCCCGGTGTGCCGCCGGTTCAGTCGGGCCTACCTTCGCCACCTCTTCACGGCGGAGGAGATGCTGGGGATGCGTCTGGCGGTGATGCACAATCTGTACTTTTATAACAAGCTGACCCGGCGCATCCGGGAGAGCCTTGACGCCGGCTGCTTTGCGGACTTCCGGGCGGAGTACAGCCAAAAACTCGGTGAAAAGCTCTGATCTGTTCATTCTGCAACGGATTTCCAAAAAACTGGCCTGTCCCTCTTGCAAACAGGAACAGAATCCAGTATAATACATACCATATTGTGAAAAAAGGAGTTTTGTCCCATGATTCAGTTCGCATATGCTACAGACGGCACGACGGCTGCCGGTGCCGGCAACATGACCTCCACGATCATTATGATCGTCGTGATGATCGCTATTTTCTATTTCCTCCTGATCCGTCCCGAGAATAAGCGGAAGAAGCAGGCGGAGGAAATGCGCAACAGCCTGAAGAAAGGCGACTGGCTGACCACCATCGGCGGCATCTATGGCCGTGTGGTGAGCATCACCGACCGCACCGTGGTCATCGAGACCAGCGAGGATCGGGTCCGCATGGAGTTCGTCAAGTCCGCCATCGGTTCTGTGGGTACGCTGGATCAGCAGATGGCCGCCGCCCAGCGCCCTGCCAAGAAGTCCAAGGGTGAACCTGTGGCAGAGGAGAAGGTCGAGGAGACCACCGAGGATAAGACCGAGGAATAAAAGCGAATAAAGCACCCTCCCCTGAATATGCTTGCAGTAAGAGCGATTCAGGGGAGGTATTTTTATGTCCGCAGGGAAACTGACGTGGGGCCGGCGGGACTGGCTGGGGTTGATGGTGCTGTTTCTTTCCAGCATTGCGGCGGATGTGATCGGGGCGCTGCTGGCGGTGAAGGGCATCCTGCCCATGGGGAGCGTGGCTGCGTGGGTTTATGGCGGTTGGGCGCTGGGCGCATTTCTGGGCGTGCGGGTGGCGGTGCGGGGGCGCAGCGGCACCGTGCAGGCTTCGCTGCTGCTGGCGGCAGGGGCCTATGTGTTGATCTGGCTGGTGGGTCTGACGGTGTTCGGTACGGCGGCCTTTGCCCATCACGGTCTGGGGATCACGCTGGCGCTGGTGGCTGGTACGCTGCTGGGAGCCGTGCTGGGGCAGGGGAGACGGCATCGAAAAAAGAAGCCTGTTCGGCGGGGACAGAAACATCGAGGGACGATATAGAGTGTTCCATGGTGAAAATCACGAAAATCTCTCTGTGAGACATTTTTTGCTTGACGGGCCATGACGGCGGCAGCGGATGAAGTATCCCTGCGCCGCCGGGACGGGGGAGGGCAAGATGTGGTGGCGGTCTAAAAAAATCCCGCCCCATATCTTGTCCTTCCTTTGCGTGGGGGAGGAGGGTATTTTTCGAGGTTTTCGAGATTCACATAACACACTTTACATAACTATTTAACATAATTTACAAAAAACAGCAGCGCCAGCAAAAAGCTCTTGCGAAAATGCAGCGTTTGCCCTATCATATGTTATGGCAACCTCGTGAGTTATGTCGTGCTGCGGCTGCGGCAAGACCGCAAAACTTGCGCTTCTATCCGGCCGGCTTGTCTCATAGGATGAGACGAGGTGACTGGCCGCATGAGACGAGCATCACATTTTCACAGATGGCCCGGACGGCACACCGGCCTATGGCGGCTGGTGCTGCTGGGGTTCTGCTTCTGCGGGGGCATCCTGCTGGGGCAGCTGGCGGCCCGGAGCGTGCCGGAGGCATCCCGGACGGAGCTGGCCGCCTATCTGCGGCAGTACGCCGCCGTATGGGGTGAGACAACAGATCGCACCGCCTCGCTGCTGCGGGTGGCAGGGGTGTACCTGCGCTATCCGCTGCTGGTGACGGTGCTGGGCTTTTGCGGCGCCGCCGGGGCGGCGCTGATCCTGCCGGTTCTGGCGGCGGAGGGATTTTTTCTTTCCTTTTCTGCGGGCTGCTTCGCTGCTGCGCTGGGGCGCAGCGGCGTTTTACTGGCCTTGGCAGCCTTCGGCGTGCGGTGCCTGATCGTGCTGCCGTGCAGCATTTACCCGGCCATGCTGGTAGGGGAGAGGAACCGCTGGAGGAAGCTGGCCGTCTGCGGGGCGCTGCTGCTTCTGGGTATGGCGCTGGAGCTGACGCTGGTACCGAGGCTGGTGCAGTGGGCACTGGGAACATTATCATGAGAGGAGTTGAGGACCTTGGCGGATCATATTGCGGCATACGGCAGCTATCTGGAGCAGGAGAAGCACGCCTCCGCCAACACCGTCAGCTCCTATTTGCGGGATCTGAACCAGTTCCGCAGTTGGTTGCTGGAAAACGGGGCAGCCGATCTGCGGCGGGTCAAGACCGATACCATCAACGAGTACCTGAGGTATCTGGAGCGGCGGGGGAAGTCCCCGGCCACCGTGACACGCAGCGCCGCCTCGCTGAAATCCTTTTATGGGTATATGCAGGCCTCCGGGGTCATGAAGGCCAACCCCGCCAAGGCGGTGGTGACCCACCGGGCAGAGCGGAAGTACCCGGAGATACTGACCAACAAAGAGGTGGAGCTGTTTCTGGAGCAGCCCCGCTGCGTGGACGAGAAGGGCTTCCGGGATCATGCCATGCTGGAGCTGCTGTACGCCACCGGCATACGGGTATCGGAGCTCATCGGCCTGAACGTGACGGATGTGAACCTGACAGCGGGCTTCATCCGGTGCAGCAGCCGGGGCAAAGAGCGCATCATCCCCCTGTACCACGGTGCGGTGAAGGCCCTTCAGGACTACATACGGGACATCCGGCCCCGGATCATCGCCAACGAGACGGAGACGGCCCTGTTCGTCAACATGAATGGCGAGCGCATGAGCCGTCAGGGCTTTTGGAAGATCATCAAGCACTATCAGGAGACGGCGGGCATCGAAAAGGACATCACGCCCCACACCCTACGGCACTCCTTTGCAGCCCACCTGCTGGAGAACGGAGCAGACCTGCGAGCCATTCAGGAGATGCTGGGCCATGCGGATATCTCCTCCACACAGATATACACCCACGTGATTCAAAAGCAACTGAAGGATATCTACAACAAGGCTCATCCCAGAGCATGAGAGACTGGCGGAGAGATACCTCTCCGCCAGTTTTGCATTCCCTGAAGGGCCGCCGTCATCTCTAATGTTTTTGCCGCTGTGTGCGAAACTTGGCGCTTTACAGGGGGTGACAAATACGGTATAATAAACTGATATCATATTTTCGGCAGACGGTATGACTGCCCGGAAGGAGATGACTTTTTGCAGGTAAATCAAGTGCGGGCGGGTGCGATCCTCTCCTATGTCTCCATGGCAGTGAGCACCATCCTCTCGCTGGTATATGCCCCCATCATGAAGGGGCAGCTGGGGACCAGTGAATACGGCGTATACGGCTCCGTAGGCCCCATCATTGCATATCTTCTGCTGCTGAGTATGGGACTGGGCAGCGCCTATATGCGGTATTACTCTCAGGCCAAGGTGGCGCAGGACCGCCGGACCATGGCCAAACTGAACGGAATGTTCCTTGTGACCTACACGGTGCTGGGTCTGGTGCTGCTGGTGCTGGGCTTCACACTGGCGGCGCATCCGCAGAACGTGTTCGGTGCCAAGTGGACGGAGGAGGAGCTGGCGCTGGGTGCCGAGCTGCTGCGGATCATGTCCGTCAATGCGGCTCTGTCGTTCCCCATCAGCGTGTTCGAGTCCAATGTCAATATCAACGAGCGGTATCTGTTTTTGAAGCTGGTGGCCATGACCAAGTCGGTGCTGAGCCCCATGATCTCCATCCCGCTGCTGCTGTTGGGGTATCACTCGCCGGCCATCGCTATCCTGAGTCTGATGCTGACCATCGTCAGCGGCGTGGTGGAGGCCTTCTACTGTCTCATCCGTCTGCGGATGCCCATCAGCTTCCGTGGCTACGACTTCGCCCTCATGAAGAGCATGATGGGCTTTACCTTCTATGTGTTCATCGCCGTGGTGGTGGATCAGGTGAACTACGGTATCGGTACCCTGATGACCACATGGATCCACGGCACGGAGCTCAGCGCCGTATACTATAACGCCAATCAGCTGAACGTGTACTATCTGTCCTTCGCCATGGCCATCTCCAATGTGCTGGCCCCCAGAGTACACCGCATGGTGGCCTCCAACACCCCCACCCGTGAGTTGGGGCGGCTGATGACCCGTGCAGGCCGTTTGCAATTCATCATGCTCATGTGCGTGTTTCTGGGCTTTGTGGCGGTGGGCCGCCCCTTCGTGGTGCTGTGGGCCAAGGGCGACGCCAGCTTTGCCATCGACTATCCCGTGGCGATTTTGCTGTTTCTCTCCACCATCATGTCCTCCATCCAGTTCGTGGGGCTGGAGATCCTACGGGCCAAGGGGATGCACAAGTTCCGGGCCTGGGTCTATCTGGCGGCGGCAGGCGTCAACGTGGTGCTGATGATCCCCCTGTGCCGGAAGTGGGGTCTGCTGGGCGTTGCCGGCAGCATCCTTATCGTCACACTGCTGGGAAACGTCCTGCCCATCAACTGGTACTACCGCAGGAAGATCGGACTGGATGTGAGCCGCTTCTGGCGGCGTATCGCCCAGCTGCTGCCCTCCATGCTGGTGCCGGCTATCGTAGCGGTGCTGATTGCTCGCTTTGCTCAGGTGGGCAGCTACTTACAGATTGGTCTGTGGGGCTGCGTATTCATAGCCGTCTATGCCGGAAGCCTGTGGCTCTTCGGTATGAACCGCTATGAGCGGGGACTGGTCAGCAGTATGCTGGGCAAGATCTTCCGCCGTGGCAGGTGATGATTCTTACAACGACAAAAAGGAATCGAACGGCATAGCTGTTCGATTCCTTTTTTCACAAAATCAGCAGGAGCCCGATGGCGATCAGGACCTCCTCATCGGCCTCCTCCCGGAACAGGAAAAAGAGGATCAGCAGAAGCAGCAGATCCCCGGAGTCGATGTCCCCCAGATGGAGCCGGGACAGCAGCCGGTCCAGAAACCGTCCCTCCGGCGGACGGGGAGATGGCTCCTGCGGCTTGGGCGGCGGCCCTCCCGGCGGAGGACTGCCCGGTGACGAGTCGCCGCCCGGCGGCGGCGGGGGCTCCGACGGCGGGGGAGGGGGCGGTCGCCCGGAAACGGGCCCCGGAGCCGGTTCCTGTTGGGGGATGCGGCTGTATGCCCCCTGCTCGTTGCGGATGTACCGGTTATACACGCTATCCCTCCCATTCCGACAGGAATTTTTTCCCCAGATGGATGAGCCTTGCCAGATGTGCCGCCCGTTCCACCTTGCCCTGCTTTTCCGGCTTCAAAAACGGCCGCAGGGCGTTCAGCAGCTGCATGGAGGCGCTGTTGCTGCGGCCGTATTCCTGTGCCAGCGGCAGGAGCTTTCCCAGCAGCGCCGGGTCCAGCCCGCCCAATCCGCCAAAGCCTGCCGTCCCTCCGCCCGTCTGATCCTCAGGATCGGCGGGCGGAGGAGGGGGCGGCTCCGGTGTGATCTTCTCTGCACTGCCCATAGTTCCGGAGAGCTGCTGAGCCAGCTGCATGATCCGGGCCATGCTGCCGGGGTCTGACAGCAGTGTATTCAGTTTCTCGTCCATCTCCGACACACTGCCGTCCTCCTCTCTATCCCTGCAGACTGTCCCGGATGCGCCGCAGCAGGGCGGTCCCCTCCGGGGTAGACATGACGCTCTTAAGCATCTGCGCCATCTGCAAGGTGTTGCCCGCCGCAGCCTCCCCGACGGCCTGCTGAAGGGTGCGCCCACCGTCCCCGCCAGATAGAAGCTGCATCAGCCGCTGACCGTCGGCGGAGGTCATCAGCGACTGCACGGCCTTAGGGTCCCGGCGCAGTCGGTCGATAAGTTCCTTCTGATCCATAAGCTGCCTCCTTGGATAGGTCTTGATACTGCCAATATATGTGGCGGCAGCGGGAAAAGTGCCTGCTCCTCATGCAAAAAGCTGCCGGAAGCAATGCGTACTTCCGGCAGTCTGATATAAGTATTCAGTTTTCTGCGCCATGCCCAAAGTCACAATAGGGCCGCAGGGTACACTCCCCGCACCTGGGAGAGCGGGCGGTGCAGACGGCCCGTCCATGGAGCACCATCCGGTGGCAGAAGTTGTTGGACTCCTCCGGCGGGATGAACTGCCGTAGCTGCCGCTCTACCTTCAGCGGGTCCTTGCTGCCGTCGGTAAGGCCAAGACGGCCGGTGATGCGGATGCAGTGGGTGTCGCAGACATATCCCTCCTGCCCGTAGATATCCCCCAGAACGAGGTTGGCGGTCTTACGCCCCACGCCGGGGAGCCGCAGCAGCTGCTCCATGGTGTCCGGCACTCTGCCGCCGAACTCCTCCCGCAGCATACGGGCCGAGGCTACGATATCCCGTGCCTTGGCACGCCAGAAGCCGCAGGAGTGGATGTATTGTCCCACCTCATCCACGTCCGCCTCCGCAAAGGCCTCCAGCGTGGGGTAGCGGGCAAAAAGTGCCGGGGTCACCAGATTCACCCGTGCGTCGGTACACTGGGCTGCCAGCCGCACGGAAAACAGCAGCTCATAGTCCTTGCCATAGTCCAGCGAGCATTGTGCGTCGGGATACAAGGCCTTCAGCGCCGTGATGATGGCGGAGACCTCCTGTTTGGTTTTCATCTGTGCATCACCTCCCGCCCATTGTACCAGACCGGCGGGAAAAATGCAAATAGGGGGTGCAAATCGGAAAAGAATGTGGTATAATCCAACTGATTTTGCGGACACGGAGCTTCCGGCCCGCAGCGAAGAGGAGGTGCCGTGATGCGGCCGCTGGCAGATGAAATACGACCTCAGACACTGGATGAGGTAGCAGGACAGAAGCACCTGCTGGGGGAGGGAGCGCTGCTGCGCCGCCTCATCGAGAGCGGGGCGGAGGCCAACCTGATCTTCTACGGCCCATCCGGCACGGGGAAGACCACCATTGCCAACATCATCGCCCACCGGACGAAAAAGACCCTGTACCACCTCAATGCCACCACGGCGTCCCTGCAGGACGTAAAGGCGGTCATCAGCGACGTGGACACCATGCTGGCTCCTAACGGGGTACTGCTGTATCTGGACGAGATCCAGTACTTCAACAAAAAGCAGCAGCAGAGCCTGCTGGAGTTCATGGAGAACGGCAAGATCACCCTCATCGCCTCCACCACGGAGAACCCTTTTTTCTATGTGTATAATGCCCTCCTTTCCCGGAGCACGGTGTTCGAGTTCAAGGCCCTGACACCGGAGGAGACGGTACCTGCCGTGGAGCGGGCGCTGGCGCTCCAGCAGCAGCGCAGCAGCCTGCCCCTCTCGTGGGAGGAGGAGGTTCCCCGGCTCATCGCCGCCGGGTGCGGCGGGGATGTCCGCAAGGCTGTCAACGCGGTGGAGCTGCTGTATCAGTCCGCCAAGCCTAGGGACGGAGGGCTGCTCCTGACGACGGAGGACGCACAGGTGCTGGCCCAGCGCAGCGCCATGCGATATGACCGGGAGGGGGATCAGCACTACGACCTGCTGTCGGCGCTGCAAAAATCTATCCGTGGCTCGGATCCGGATGCGGCGGTGTACTATCTGGGGCGGCTGCTGGCGGCGGGAGATCTGCTGAGCCCCTGCCGCCGGCTGCTGGTCATCGCAGCGGAGGACGTGGGGCTGGCCTATCCACAGGCCATCGTGGTAACGAAGGCCTGCGTGGACGCTGCCCTGCAGCTGGGCCTGCCGGAGGGACGGCTCCCGCTGGCAGAGGCGGCGGTGCTGCTGGCCACGGCACCCAAGTCCAATTCCGCCCACAATGCCATCATTGCCGCCATGCAGGACATCGACCACGGCAAGGTGGGGCCGGTGCCACGGCACTTGCAGAATGTCCACGCCGACAGCGCCGGAACGGGGAAGGTCCCGACCTACAAATATCCCCACGTTTACCCCAATCACTATGTAAAGCAGCAATACTTGCCAGACCTTGTAAAGGACGCTGTTTACTACGAATACGGCCCCAACAAAACAGAGCAGGCCGCCAAGCGCTACTGGGACGAGATCAAGGGCGATAGCGCCAGCCGCTGACGCTGCCGCCGGTGATTTGATAGTGCAGCGGCGTGGGGAAGTCAGGCTGCCCCAGTTCCTGCACCATCTGCAGCTTGATCTTGCCGGTCTGAGGCTGGATGGAGCGGATGTAGACCGACACCAGCCGTCCCTCCGGGATATCCTCCCGGCTGTCCGCCAAGCCCGACAGGTTGGGCGTCAGCTCCACGAAGCAGCCATAGGGCTTGCAGCTGCGGACAATGCCCGGTACCGTCTCGCCCACCCGGAAGCGGGCGGCGTTCTCCAGCCACGTCCCCAACAACTCCTTGTGACTGAGGACGATGCGCTTTTGCTGTGGGTCGATGCTCTGCACCACGGCACGGATGCGCTGGTGCAGGGCGAAGCGCTCCGCCGGATGGCGGATGCGTGCCACGGAGATATTCGCCAGCGGCAGCAGGGCCACAAGGCCACAGCCTACATCCACGAAGGCCCCGAAGGGTGCCAGATGCGTCACCTGCCCCCGAATCACCATGCCGGGCGTCCCGTGGCGCAGGATGTGCTCCATGGTCTCCTCCTGCGCCAGGCGGCGGGAGAGAAGAAATTCCGTGCTGCCGTCGGCTGCTATGCGCTGACCCGTTACCTGAAAACAGACGCTGCGCCCCACGCAGGACAGCGCAGCGATATCCCGCTGAGCGCCGGAGAGAAACGGTGCCGCCACCTGATCCTGTGGGATGATGCCGCCGCAGCCTCCCGGCCGAAGGTACAGGTTGCGCTGAGCATCGCACCGCAGGACGGGAGAGGCGAGTGTTTCGTGGGACGCCAGTGCATCCTGCAGCTGCCGGAGCGTACAGGGCTTCCAGAATCCCTCCGGCAGCGGCCATTTATATTCTTCCATCATGACACACCCTTACATTCAGATATCCCATACTATGCGCCGGTACAGGCGTGCTTGAACGAAAGGAGCGCCTATGGATCTGAAGCTGCACGATATCGTAGAGATGAAAAAAGAACACCCTTGCGGCAGCCGCCGCTGGGAGGTGCTGCGGGTAGGGATGGACCTGAAACTCCGCTGCTGCGGCTGCGGACACGAGGTCATGGCCCCCCGCCGAAAGCTGGAGAAAAGTATCAAACGCATGATCACAGAGGAGGAATCGATATGAGACCCAAATGGACCCGTTATCTGGCCATGGGCGTGGCTCTGCTGCTGGCTGTCTTGATGCTGGCAACGCTCATTGTGCCATACCTGAGCCTGTGAACCCACGGCCGGGGATCGGCGTATGCGGTACATGGGGAGAGGACCGATGGGGTCCTCTCTTTTTTTGACGCTTTTTTCCGGCGGCGGACGGTATAATGTGTCCAGCGGAAGGGGGGAAACGGCGTGACGGTGGTGTATCTGGACCGGGTGCTCCTGCTGAATCTGTTGGTAGACTATCTGCTGCTCCTGACCACGGCCCAGCTGGCGGGTATCCCCCTGCGGAGGGGAAGGCTGGCTTTGTGCGCCGCCGTCGGGGCGCTGTACGCCGGTGCGGTGTTCCTGCCGGGACTTGGCTGGCTGGCGCATCCCCTGTGTCGGGCGGCTATGGGAGTTGCCATGGCGCTGGCGGCGTGGCGGCGGGAGGCCCATCCGTGGCGACTGACGGCGCTGTTTTTCCTGCTGGCCGGAGGGCTGGGTGGTCTGGTGCTGGCGCTGGGGCTGGCCTCCGGCTCCGTGGCGGCATATGTAGGGAAACTGTATCGGGCGGAGATCAGCTGGCCGGTGCTGCTGGGTGCAGCGCTGGGATTTTATGCGCTGCTGCATCTGGTATTCCGGCAGGCGGCCAGACATGGGGGAGGAGAGATCATGGACGCAACCATATCCATCGGAGGACAGAGTCGTGCCGTGCGGGTGCTGCACGACACGGGAAACACCCTGCGAAGCCCCGTCACCGGACAGCCGGTGCTGGTGCTGGAGCAGACGTCGCTGGGCGGGCTTCTGCCGCCGGAGGTGGAACGAATCGTGACCCGGCGGGCCCCGCCGGAGGAGCGCATGGCCCAACTCCACGCCACGGACTTGGGCAGACGGTTCAGTCTGCTGCCCTTTTGCAGCATAGGAGCCCCGGAGGGACTGCTGCTGGCGGTTTGCAGCGACAGCGTGCAGATCGGCGGCACTACATATCCCCGGACGCTGGTGGCCCTGTCACCGGGGCCGGTCAGCGACGGCGGCGGGTATCAGGCCCTGTGGGGCGGAACGGAGGGGAGGAAGCATGAAAAAGCTGTTCAGGCGGCTGCTGGCGTGGCTGCACAGTCTGCGCAGGCGGGATAAGATCATGTATATCGGCGGCAGCGACACCTTGCCGCCGCCTCTGCCCAGAGAGGAGGAGACGGAGGTCATCGCCCGCCTGGAGCAGGGGGACCCACAGGCCCGGCAGACGCTCATCGAGCGGAATCTGCGGCTGGTGGTGTATATCGCCCGCCGGTTTGAAAACACCGGCATCAACATCGAGGACCTGATCTCCATTGGCACCATCGGACTCATCAAGGCCATCAACACCTTCCGGGCGGATAAGAACATCAAGCTGGCCACCTATGCCTCCCGCTGCATCGAAAACGAAATTCTGATGTTCCTGCGGAAAAACAGCAGCCAGCGGACGGAGGTGAGCTTCGACGAGCCACTAAACACCGACTGGGACGGCAAGGAGCTGCTGCTCAGCGACGTACTGGGGACGGAGGGGGACGTGGTGCTGCGGCCCATTGAGGCAGATGCAGACCGCAAGCTGCTCAGCGACGCCGTAGGGATGCTGTCCCAGCGGGAGCGGGCTATCATCACCATGCGCTTCGGCTTGTGGGGGCAGAAGGAACTGACACAGAAGGAGGTGGCCGACCGTTTGGGCATCTCCCAGTCCTACATCTCCCGTCTGGAAAAACGTATCATCCTGCGTCTGCGGCGTGAGATCGTGAAAATGAGCTGAATAAAAGAGCTGTAAGGCAACTTAGCCTTACAGCTCTTTTTGGCCATATCGGGGTTCTCATGGCTCCAGAAACAGGGAAGCGGGCCGGTTGATGACCATCATGTTGTAGTATTTCAGCAGATGATAGTCGTCCTTATCCAGCTTCACGGTGTCCAGCAGCCGGTCGTTCTCCTCCAGCAACTCCTTGGAGATCAGCACCTTCAGGGCCACGGGGGCGAAGAAGGGGGAGCTGCCGATGCCGGAAAGCATCCCAACCGCCGGGGTGCGGGTCTGCATGGGGTTGAGCATACAGATGTACATTTTTTCCGCCGCATTGATCTGGTTGTGGAGAACCATATGGGTGATGGTGTCATAGGGCTTCATCTCGCCGGTAAAGAGGTGCTGACATTGATCCGGATCGTCGAAGCTCTCCACGCCCATATAGAGGATCACGTCGATGCCCTCGCCGTCGACGGCAGGGGAAAAGCGCAGCAGAGAGCGCACCAGCTGATGGATGCGCCCGTCAAAGTAGTACATATAGGCCTGCGGGGTGTTGAAATAGAAATTGCCCGTCAGCACCTGCTCCTGATGAAATACCGGCGGCTGATAGTCGATAAAGCACTTCAGGTCGATATTCAGCGCCTGAGCAATGTCGTAGAGGGTCTCGATGTCGATGGTGATGGTGCCGTTTTCGTACTTGGAAAGGGTGGCCTTGCTCTTGTTGATCATGGCCGAAAACTGCTCGATGGTGTAGCCACGGCTCTTGCGGTACTTCTTGATCCGCTGGCCCACATGATAGGAAAAGGAACCCATAGATAGCCTCCTTGTATATATTCGTACTGATTATAGCAGGCGTTTTATGACAAGTCAACTGAAAGTTTCATTTTGTGAAACAATGGGAAAGGAGTTGGTTATTTTACCTTGTATTTGGAGATAGTATCTGGTATAATCGACATGATCTTATGCCGATAGGAGAAAACTTCTTTGAACTATTTGCAAGAACTATGGGCAGCGCTGGACTTCGGCTCCCTTCGAAATATTTTACTGCGGCTGGCATCGGTGTTCCTGTGTCTGACCACCCACGAGACCTGCCACGGGCTGGCGGCCTATGCCCTGGGAGACCCCACCGCCAAGCGGATGCACCGGCTGAGTCTGAATCCACTGCGGCACATCGACTGGATGGGTCTTCTGATGATGGTGACGCTGGGCTTCGGCTGGGCCAAGCCGGTGCCGGTGGATCCCCGCTACTTCAGAAAGCCCAAGCAGGGCATGGCGCTGACGGCGCTGGCGGGGCCGGTTTCCAACTTTCTTCTGGCACTGGTACTGCTGGTGGGCGCCCGGATCATGGTGGATCACGCCGCCTATTCGGCGCTGAATCAGGGGATACTGGACTTTCTAGTGTCTACGGCGGTGCTCTCCATCGGTCTGGGCCTTTTCAATCTGGTGCCAATCCCGCCGCTGGACGGTGCCAAGGTGCTGTTCTCCCTGCTGCCGGATCGGATGTACGACACGATGCTGCGGTATGAGCGCATCGGAATGTTCGTGCTGTGGGGCCTGGTGCTGCTGGACGTAGGCAGCGGGGCGCTGAACAGCGCCATTGCGTGGGTATTTCGGATATTCTGCCGAGTCGTCGGCCTTTCTTGAGGTGTCAACATTGGATCATCCCATTTTCAAACTGGAAAAAGTGGTACAGCCCAAAACAGGGGAGACACTGGAGGACTTCGAGGGGCCTCTGGATCTCATTCTGTTTCTGCTGAACAAGAATAAGATCGAGATACAGGATATCCCCATTGCACTGATTCTGGACCAGTATCTGGCGTATCTGGAGCAGCGCAAGCAGATGGATTTAGAGGTGGCCAGCGAATTTGTCACCATGGCGGCTCACCTTATGTACATCAAGACCCGTATGCTGCTGAGCATTGAGGATGAAGAGGCCCAGAGCGAGATGGACGCCCTGATCCAGTCTCTGGCGGAGCGGCAGCGCGGGGATGCCTACGCCCGCATCCGGAAGCTGACGGAGCGCATGGGACCCATGAGTGAATTTGGCCGCAGCATCCTGACCCGTGGGCCGGAGCCCATGAAGCGGGGCAAGGTATACGAGTACGATCAGGAGCCGGGGGATCTGGTCATCGCCATGCAGGAGGTGCTGGATCGCCGGGGTCAGGCGGAGACACCGCCGCTGCGGGCCTTTGACGAGATCGTCAAGCGGGAGCCGTATCCGGTGGAGCGGAAGGCCAAGGAGTTGGTGGAGCGGCTGAAAAGGAACGGCATCACCCGGTTTTTGCTGCTGTTCCGTGGCAGCCGCAGCCGCAGCGAGTTGGTGGCTACATTCATGGCGGTGCTGGAGCTGTGCCGGAACCATATCATCCGGTTGGCGGGCTCTGCCGCCGACTGCACGGTGACCTGTCAGGAGACGGAGGAGGAATGAGCGTGGAAACACGGGAAATGAAAGAGATCGAGGCCGCCGTGGAGGGCATCCTGTTTGCCTCCGGCGAACCGGTGCATATCGACCGCATCTGTCTGGCGGCGGAGCTGGATCGACCAACGGCGGAGCTTGTGCTGCAAAAGCTTATGGACTATTACAGCTTTGAGCGGCGTGGGATGCGGCTGCTGCGTCTGGAGGACAGCTGGCAGCTGTGCTCCGCCCCGGAGTATGCCGACGTTATCCGTCGGGCCTTTGAGATACGCAAGCCCGCCAAGCTGTCCCAGCCGGCGCTGGAGGTGCTGACCATCATCGCCTACTACCAGCCCACCACACGGGCCTATGTGGATCAGATCCGTGGCGTGGACAGCTCCTATACCGTGGGGCTGCTGCTGGACCGGCACCTTATCGAGGAGTGCGGGCGGCTGCAGGTGCCGGGAAGACCACGGCTGTACCGCACCACCAAAGCGTTCCTCCGGGCGTTCCACCTGAACTCGCTGGAGGATCTGCCGGAGATGCCGGGGATGGAGGCCGACGGCCAGCTGCGTCTGGCGGAGGACGGCTCCGTGCTGGATGATGCAAATGCGTAAAACTGCCGTATAAACGGCGAAAGGGGGGATCGGCTTGGCGGCACTGTGGATCATCGGCGGCATTTTGCTGCTGCTTATCCTGCTTCTGCTGCTGCGGGTGGGAGTACACCTCCGCTTCGGTGAACAGCTGGAGCTGACGGTCATAGCCGGTCCGGCCCGCATCCAGCTGCTGCCCCGGCCGGAAAAGACGGAGACAGAGCAAAAGACCAAGCAGAAGAAAAAAGCCAAGGGAGAAGCACAGGAGGAGAAGGAGCCTGCCAAGCAGCGGGAAAAGCTCTCTCTGAGCTTCGAGGATGTCCGCTCGGCGCTGCCGTACCTGTGGGAGGGCCTGAAGCGGGCGCTGGCTCGGACCCGGCGGCGGATGCGGATCGACCCCCTGCGTCTGTCCGTGGTCTTTGCCGGGGAGGACCCTGCTGCCGTGGCGCAGACCTATGGCTGGGCCAGCAGCGCCATGTGGACGCTGATGCCCCAGCTGGAGCGCCTGCTGAAGATACCGGACCCGCACATCCATCTGGGAACGGATTTCGGTGCAGCCCGCACCCAAATAGAGGGAGAGGCAGGTGTCGCTTTCCGCATCGGTGATCTGCTCATCATCGGCTTGGGCTTCGGCATCCCGCTGCTGAAATGGCTGCGGAAACGGAAAAAGGAAATCGAACAATCTGTGAAAGCGGCTCCGCCGCCGGCACAGGAGCAGACCGCATCATAAAGAAAGGAAGCTATACTATGGAAAACAACGAGAAGAAGAATCACTCCCTTATTGATCTGATGGATGCCTCCATGAGCAAAATTCGGGAGATGGTGGACTCCAACACCATTATCGGTGAGCCCATCCAGACGCCGGACGGCGTGACCCTGATCCCCGTGTCCCGGCTGAGCTTCGGCTTTGGCTGCGGTGGCGGGGACTACGGCAAGCAGACCCCCGCCATGTTCGGCGGCGCCAGCACTGCAGGTGTGAAGGTGGAGCCGGTGGCGTTTCTGGTGGTGAAGGACGGTGTGACCCGTGTGCTGCCGGTGGGCGTGCCTGCCGTGACCACGGCGGCCCGCATGGTGGAGATGGTCCCGGAGATCATGGACCGGGTGGAGCACTTTATCGACAAGAGAAAAGAGGAAAAAGAGAGCTTCTGACGGAATAGAATAGGATCACCTGAGGGAAGAGGGTGATCCTGTGTACAAGCGAATCCTGACGGCAGTGACGGCAATCGTGCTGCTGTGCCTGCCCACGGCGTGGGCGGCGGATACCTCCGCCACGGCGGCCATTCTCATGGACGGCGATACGGGGGAGGTCCTGTACGAAAAGAATCCCGACCGGCAGATGCTCATTGCCAGCACCACCAAGCTGATGACAGCCTTGGTGGTGCTGGAGCGTGGCGGTCTGGGGGATGTGGTCACGGTGACCCGGCACCACATGGTGGAGGGCTCCTCCATGTATCTGAAGCCCGGCGACCGGGTGACGGTGGAGGAGCTTCTGTACGGGCTGCTGCTTTGCTCCGGCAACGATGCGGCGCTGGCTCTGGCGGACCACTGCGGCGGTCTGGAGCGCTTTGTGGCGGAGATGAACCGCAAGGCGGCGGAGCTGGGCATGACCGGTACCTCCTTTGCAAATCCCAACGGTTTGGATCAGGAGGGCCACTATTCCACGGCACGGGACATGGCCCGTCTGGCGGCCTGCGCCGTAAAAAACGAAACACTTGTGCGGCTGTGCTCCACCCGCAGCGTTACGGTGGGCGGCCGCACCATGACCAATCATAACCGGCTGCTCCGCAGCATCGACGGGTGCATCGGTCTCAAGACCGGCTACACCCGTGCGGCGGGGCGGACGCTGGTGAGCTGCGTCCGGCGAAATGGGCGGACACTGATCACCGTTACGTTACAGGACGGCAACGACTGGGCGGACCACACCGCCCTGTATGAATTCGGCTTCGGGTCGTAAGGAGGGAGTCCCATGGAGGAACGCCTGCAAAAATGGATCGCCCGCTGCGGTATCTCCTCCCGCCGTGCGGCAGAGGAACTGCTGCGGCAGGGGCGTGTGACCCTCAACGGCCAGGTGGCCGGACTGGGGGAGAGCGGCGACCCGGAGCGGGATACCCTGCTGGTGGACGGAAGGCCTGTGGCTGCAGCACCGGAGCCGGTGTATCTGATGCTGAACAAGCCCAGAGGGTACGTCACCACCCTTTCCGACGAGCGGGGCCGCAAAACGGCGGCGGAACTGGTGGCGGACTGCGGCCGGAGAGTGTTCCCCGTGGGACGGCTGGATAAGGATTCCGAGGGGCTGCTGTTATTCACCAATGACGGGACCCTGACCCAACAGCTGCTGCACCCCCGGCATCAGGTGGACAAAGTCTATCAGGTGACGGTATCCGGCGCTCTGGAGGGGGCCGAGGAACGGCTCTCCCGGATGCGGATGCTGGAGGGGGAGCCCATTCAACCGGCACAGGTGCGCCGTCTGTCCCAAAAAGGGGAGACGGCGGTGCTGGAGGTGGTCATCCATCAGGGCAAGAACCGGCAGATCCGCCGGATGTGCCGTCAGGCGGGGCTTTCCGTGCTGCGGCTGCGGCGGGTGCAGGAGCATACCCTGCATTTGGGGAACCTTCTATCTGGCAAGTGGAGATACTTAACAGATGAGGAATTACAAGACTTGAAGGGAAGCGATGGGGTTGAATAACAACGTGCTGCATACCATTCGCCAGCAAATGCCACAGTTTTCCAAGGGACAAAAGCGCATTGCCGCCTACATTCTGGAGCACTATGACAAGGCGGCCTTTATGACCGCCAGCCGGCTGGGACAGACGGTGGAGGTCAGCGAGTCCACGGTGGTGCGCTTCGCCGCCCAGCTGGGCTACGAGGGCTATCCGGAGATGCAGCGGGATCTGCGGGAGCTGATCCGTGGAAAGCTCACCTCTATCCAGCGCATTCAGGTGTCCAACGACCAGATGCAGGGGGATCTGCTGACCAGCGTCATGCAGCGGGATATGGACAGTCTCCGTACCGCCATCGAGCAGGTGGACCGGGGGCAGTTCGAGCAGATGGTGGACAAGCTGCTGAAGGCACAGCACATCTACCTGCTGGGGATGCGCTCGTCATCGTTTCTGACGGGGTATCTGAACTTCTATTTCCGCCTGATCTTCAAAAATGTGACACTGGTGCAGAATGCCGTGGCAGGGGAGACCTTCGAGCAGCTGGTGCAGGTGCAGCCCGGTGATGTGCTGCTGGCTATCAGCTTTCCCCGGTACTCCAAAATGACCGTCAATGCCGTGCAGTACGCCAGAGAAAAGGGGGCAGATGTGGTGGCCATCACCGACAGTACGCTGGCCCCCCTGTATCCGCTGGCCTCGGCAGCGCTGCTGGTCCGCAGTGACATGATTTCCTTTGTGGACTCCATCACAGCGCCGCTGAGCCTGCTGAATGCCCTGATCGTCACGGTGGGTCAGCGGAAAAACGAAGAGGTGCCGGAAACCTTCTCCGAGCTGGAGCGGGTCTGGTCACAATACAGTGTGTTCGGGAAAACGGAAGATGAGTAAAAGAGTGGTAGTTATCGGCGGGGGAGCTGCCGGAATGATGGCGGCCATTGCCGCTGCCGGCCGAGGGGCGCAAGTCACGCTGATCGAGCCCAACGAGCGGCTGGGAAAAAAACTGAATATCACGGGAAAAGGACGCTGCAACGTTACCAACAACTGTACGGAGGAGGCGCTTCTGCAAAATATCCCCCGTAATGGAAAATTCCTTTACAGTTCTTTTTCCGCCTTTAATAGCCAAGATGCCATGGCCTTTTTTGAGGAGTTGGGTGTTCCCTTAAAGACAGAGCGGGGCAACCGGGTCTTTCCCCAGTCTGATTGCTCCTTCGATGTATCCGGTGCTCTGAAGCACCGACTGGATCGCCTGAAGGTGCACTGGTCGCACGACCGGGCGGTTTCCATCGAGACAGAGGAAGGTGCTGTCACCGGCGTCCGTGGTGAGAAGGATACCTACCCGGCGGAGGCGGTGGTGCTGGCCACCGGCGGTGTCAGCTATCCCGCCACCGGATCCACCGGCGACGGCTACCGCATGGCGGCGCAGCTGGGGCATGAGATCGTCCCGCCCCACGGTTCACTGGTCCCGCTGGTCAGTGAGGACGAGGCCTGCCGGCAGATGCAGGGGCTGGCTCTGAAAAACGTAGAGTTGACGGTGCTGAACCGGAAAGGGAAAGCCATCTTCCGGGAATTTGGCGAGATGCTGTTCACCCACTTCGGCGTCTCCGGGCCGCTGGTGCTGTCGGCCAGCGCCCATCTGCGGAATTGGGAGAAGGAGACCTACCGTCTCAGCATCGACTTAAAGCCTGCGCTGGACGAACAGAAGCTGGAGAGCCGCATCCTGCGGGATCTGGGTGAGGCCCCCAACCGCAGCGTGGAGCGCATCTTTTCCGGTCTGGTTCCCCACAGCATGGTGCCGGTGATACTGAACCGTCTGGGGATGGACCCCCAGCAGCAGGCCAACGCCGTGACCAGAGAGCAGCGCCGTGCGCTGGTGCAGCTGCTGAAGCACTTCACCGTGCCCGTCACTGGGCCACGGCCTGTGGCGGAGGCCATCATCACCTCCGGCGGCGTGAAGGTAGGGCAGGTGCAGCCTGCCACCATGGCCTCCAAGCTGGTACAGGGGCTGTATTTTGCCGGGGAAATTCTGGATGTAGACGCCTATACGGGCGGTTTTAATTTGCAGATCGCATGGGCCACCGGCCATTGTGCCGGGGTCAGTGCCGCAGAGGAATAAGGAGCGAATCGCATGGATAACAAGAGATACGCCGTGGCCATTGACGGCCCCTCCGGCGCAGGGAAAAGCACACTGGCCAAGGCCGCAGCGGCAGAACTGGGCATCCTCTACGTGGATACCGGGGCCATCTACCGCACCATCGGCCTGTACGCCTGCCGCCGGGAGACAGACCCGCATGATTTGGCGGCCATCATCGCCCTGCTGCCGGACATTCAGGTGAGCATGGCCTACGGTGAGGACGGCCTGCAGCGTATGCTGCTCAACGGGGAGGACGTGACGGACGTCATCCGCCGCCCGGAAATCTCCCGCTGGGCCTCGGTGGTCTCCGCCATCCCGGAGGTACGGGCCTTTCTGCTGGAGATGCAGCGAGAGCTGGCCCGCAGCCACAGTGTGGTGATGGACGGTCGTGACATCGGCACGGTAGTGCTGCCGCAGGCGGAGGTAAAGATCTTCCTGACGGCCTCGCCGGAGATTCGGGCCCAGCGCCGCATGAAGGAGCTGGAGCAGCGGGGAACGCCGCAGCCCTACAATCAGGTGCTCTCGGATATCCTCCAGCGGGATTGGGCAGACAGCCACCGGGAGACGGCACCCCTGCGGCAGGCGGAGGACGCTTTGCTGCTGGATACCAGCCATTTGGACTTTGACCAGAGCCGGGAGGCCCTGCTGCACATGATAAAGGAGAGGATCGGATGGTAAAAAATCGCTTTTACCGCTTTATCCGGGCCACATGGCGGCCCTTTGCCACGTTTCTTCACCCGCTGCGGGTGGAGGGACTGGAAAATCTCCCCAAGGATCAGCCGGTACTGCTGTGCGCCAATCACTCCAGCGCCGTGGACCCCATCCTGCTGATATGCGCCATGCGGCAGGACTTCCCCCTGCGGATCATGGCCAAGAAGCAGCTGATGAAAATTCCCGTGGTGGGAGCCTTTCTGCGGGCCATCGGCGTATTCGGTGTGGATCGGGGAAACTCCGACATCGCCGCCGTCAAGACCTCCATCCAGAGCTTGCGGGACGGCTGGAATCTGCTGGTATTCCCGGAGGGGACACGGGTCAAAGAGCCCGGCAGCGTGGATGTCAAAGGCGGCGTAGGCATGATGGCCATTCGCTCCGGCGTGCCGCTGGTGCCGGTGTTCATCGGCCGGGACAAGCGCCTGTTTCACCGGGTGTCCATCATCATCGGAAAGCCCTACGACCCGGTATATACCGGCCGGAAGGGAACGGCGGAGGATTATCAGTCCAACGCCGAGGAGATCATGCGTCGGGCCTATGCGCTGGGGGGAATCCAATGGCAGAGGTAAGAGTAGCCAAAAGCGCCGGTTTCTGTTACGGCGTGGAGCGGGCTGTGAAGCTGGCGGAGGAGACAGCCCGTGAAAAGGGCGGCTGCGCCATGCTGGGCAGCATCATCCACAACGTCCATGTGGTGGCAGAGCTGGAGGCGCTGGGGGCCAGACAGGTGGACTCCGTGGAGGAGGTCCGCCCCGGCGAGACGGTGATCATCCGCTCCCACGGGGAGCGCAAGGAGATCTTTGACCGTCTGGAGCAACTGGGATCGGTGTGTGTCAACGCCACCTGTCCTAACGTACTGCGGATCCAGCAGCTGGTGGCGCAGGCTGACCGGGAGGGGCGTATCCCCCTTATCATTGGGGAGCCTCGGCATCCGGAGGTCATGGGTGTGGCCAGCTGGTCGGATCGCAGCGTCATCTTTCCGGGGCCGGAGGAGCTTGAAAAATGGCTCCTGCAGGAGCCTTCCCGGCAGTCTCTGTCCCTGACGGCGGTGGCTCAGACCACCTGCATCCGAACAATTTGGGAAACTTCCAAAGAAATTTTAAAAAAACTGTGTACAAACGCAAAAATCTTTGATACAATATGTAGCGCTACGCATAGGCGTCAGTTGGAGGCAGCCGAATTGGCAGCTCAGGCTGACGTAATGGTCGTGGTCGGAGATCGTAAAAGTGCCAACACGAAGCATTTAGCGGAGATCTGCCGTAAGGCTTGCCCTGTCGTGTATCAGATCGAACAGGCGGGGGAGCTGACGACGGGCTTTCTTTCCGGATGCACAATGGCGGGGCTTACGGCCGGCGCGTCCACCCCGGCGGGCATCATTAAGGAGGTATATACAACAATGAGCGAAGAAATCAAGAACATGGAACCCCAGGAAGAGAGCTTTGAGGAACTGCTGGACAAATCCTTTAAGACTTTAAATACAGGAGAGAAGGTAACCGGTATCGTGACGGCCGTGGGTCCCACCGAGGTTCAGGTGGATCTGGGCTGCAAGCAGGCAGGCTATATTTCCGCGGAAGAGCTGTCCGCCGATTCCAGCGTGAAGCCTGAGGACGTGGTGAAGGTGGGTGACGAGATCGAGACCTACATCATCCGTGTCAACGACGTGGAGGGCTACGCTATGCTCTCCAAGAAGCGTCTGGACGCCGTGAAGGTCTGGGAGGATATCGCTGAGGCCTGCGAGAACAAAACCACTCTTGAGGGCAAGGTCACCGAGGAGAACAAGGGCGGCATCGTCGTCAACGTCAAGGGTGTGCGTGTGTTCGTTCCCGCCTCTCAGAGCGGTCAGCCCCGTGGTGCTGATCTGAGCCAGATGATCGGCCAGACCGTCTCCCTGCGGATCACCGAGGTCAATCGCGCCCGCCGCCGTGTGGTGGGTTCCATCCGTGCCGTGCAGTATGAGGAGCGTCAGGCTGCTCAGGCCGCTATCTGGGAGAGCATCGAGGTGGGTAAGCACTATACCGGCACCGTCAAGTCCATGACCAGCTATGGCGTGTTTGTGGACATCGGCGGCGTGGACGGCATGGTACATATCTCCGAGCTGTCCTGGTCCCGCATCAAGAACCCCGCTGAGGTGGTTTCTGTGGGCGACACGCTGGATGTGTACGTCATCTCCTTCGATCCCGAGAAGCACAAGATCTCTCTGGGTGTGAAGGACCGTTCCTGCAATCCTTGGGACAAGTTCATGGAGACCTACAAGGTGGGCGACGTGGCTTCCGTCCGTATCGTGAAGCTGATGACCTTCGGTGCTTTCGCTGAGGTCGTTCCCGGTGTGGATGGCCTGATCCACATCTCCCAGATCGCCGATCGCCGCATCGAGAAGCCCGGTGACGTTCTGTCCGAGGGCCAGATCGTGGATGCCAAGATCACCGCTGTGGATGAGGAGAAGCAAAAGATCTCCCTGTCCATCCGTGCTCTGCTGAACGACGGGGACGAGGACGCCGAGTAAGCGTATCCTGAATAAGCTGTAAAACTGGCCCTCCGAGTATGCCGGAGGGCCAGTTGTTTGTATGTGCAACCAGAACCGAAAAAAGACACCCCGGTCAGTCAACTGGCCGGGGCGTTCGTTTACCATATTTGTCCGTGCAGGATGTATTTCTTGTAGCTGTGCCGGAAGTAGGCCCACTCGGCAATGCCCGTGATGGCCCAGGAGAAGATGTACAGCAGGAACAGGGAGGGGATGGTGCCGAAGTAGGCAAACAACGTGTACACCCAGATGACCCGGAACACGCAGGAGCCCATGATGACGATGATGGTGGGGACGATGCTGCGCCCAATTCCACGGGAGGCGGCAATGCTGGCGTCCATCAGGGCGCTGACGCCGAAGGAGAAGCCCATGATCTTCAGCCGCTGCATACCGGCGGCGATCACGTCCGCCTCATTGGCGAAAAGTCCAAGGAACTTGTCTCCGAACAGCAGCAGCAGTCCGCCGCAGATGCTGCCCACCAGAAAGGAATACAGCAGAACGATACGGTAGCTCTTGAGGATACGATCCGTCTTTCCGGCACCCCAGTTGCGGCTGACAAAGGTGGCGCAGCCAGTATAGAAGGCAGACATCATATTGAAGATCAGCGTATCGGCGTTGGCAGCTGCCGAGCTACCGGATACCATCACCGAATCGAAGCTGTTGACGCCGATCTGTACGAAGAGGTTTGCAACGGCAAAGATGGCGTTTTGCAGGCCGGAGGGGATGCCGATCATCAGCACCCGCTTGGCAGCGGCCTTGTCGATGCACAGCTTTTTCAGATGCACTCTGCAGGCATCCTTTTGGTTCATCAGATGCCGCATGATCAGTAGAGCGGACAGCCACTGGGCGATGGCGCTGGCGGTGGCCACACCGAGGGCGGCCATGTGGCACTGGATCACAAAGAACAGGTTCAGGGCCACATTCACCACGCCGGCAATGCTCAGATACAGCAGAGGCCGCTTTGTGTCCCCGGCGGCACTGAGGACACCATTGCCGAAGTTGTATACCGCCATGGCCGGCATACCCAGAGCGTAGATCCGCAGATACCCCACGGCGCCGGGCAGCAACTCCTCCTTGGTATTCAGCAGCAGCAGCATGGGCTTCGCCAGCAGCAGACAGACCAGGCACACCACGATACCGATACCGCTGCAGATGAGCAGGGAGGTGTGGATGGTCTTCTCCACGTCCTCATGACTGCCCAGCCCCAGTCCACGGGCCACGACCACATTGACACCGCTGCCGATGCCAATGAGCAGTCCCGTAAACAGGGATACCAGCAGAGTGGTGGAGCCCACAGCGCCCAGCGCCAGATAGTCGGCAAATTTACCGGCAATGGCCACGTCGCTGAGGTTGAACAGCACCTCCAGCACCTGCGTCATCATCAGCGGCAGGCTGAACAGCAGAATATTTTTCCACAGGGACCCTGTGGTTATTTCAATCGAAAATAAACTTTTTTTCCCGTTTTTCTCCATCATATGTTCCTCTTTTTCACCATTTTTCCTCTCACGATCATACAGTATATCACGGCGCACATCCTTCCACAACCCCTGCTGCTGCCATTTTTTAATGGGATTCCCTACACGGGAGTTGTGCAATATGCTGTATAAATCAAAGGAAAGCCTGTGAAAAACACCGAAAAGGAAAAGCCACCCCGATCTATTGGATCGGCAGCAGCTTTTGTCCGGTATTTATGACCTTCGCAGCGTCCTCAGTTCCTGCCGGATCTGTCGGAAAGCGGCATCCTCACCCTGCTCCTTCAGAAGCAGCAGCCACCGGGTCAGCAGCTCGCTGGTCTCCGGATGGATGAAGCCGTGACCGTGCTCCGACCGGCACAGATGTCCCTTGGAGTGCTGGAAATAGTCGTAGGGAGAGGCATCGGTGTATTTCTCCTTCTGATACACCCGGCAGGCGGCGATGCGGTCACAGAACATCTCCGCCACATACTTCACCGGCATCTTGCAGCCGCCGATGAAGGGCGTTCCGTCCTCGCCCCGGCAGTAGTCGATCCAATATTCAAAATGGTGGCGGTTGCGGCCCTTGTGGTGGAGCCATGACAGGCTGACACCGTTGACCAGCCGCTCCTGATCGTTGGGACTGCGGTAGCCCTGATAGTATTTGGCGCTGCGCCAGAACTCCGTGGGGCTGTATTTGCTGAGATCATGGGTCAGTCCCTGCCAGTACAGTCCCAACCGGAAGCAGTATTTCCGCACCAGATGGCGGTGTCGGTTCACGGTACGCAAATGCTCCAGAATATGCAAGGCGGCGCCTCCTCTCTTAGATACTCCCTATTATAACACCGCCCCGCCCAGAGGGAAAGGGGAACTTGACTTTTTTCCGGGAGTGTATTATACTGCATACATATTGTGTAACGGCACGGAAGGGAAGCAGTAAGCGGAGTGCGGAAGCCAAGAGAGGGAGCGGCAGGTGTAAGCTCTCGTGATGCGCCGCCCAAGTCGTCCCGGAGCCTTGGACTGAACACGGCAGTAGGTCCCAACGGTTTGCCCTCCGTTATCGGGGCGGGGCGCTTGCCCTATGAGTGCGGGAGTCATCCCGAACAACAGGTGGTACCACGGATCACAGTCCGTCCTGTTCCGCATCGGCGGAGCGGGGCGGTTTTTTTGATGATAAAATCCAAATCAGAAGGAGAGAACATATGCGTAAAGAATTGCCGAAGGTATACGATCCCCGTGAGGTGGAGCCGCATATCTATCAGATGTGGATGGACAACGGCTGCTTCAAGGCGGACACCGACCCGAAGAAGAAGCCCTTTTCCATCGTCATGCCTCCCCCCAACGTCACCGGCCAGCTGCACATGGGCCACGCCATGGACTCCACGCTGCAGGATATCCTCACCCGCTTCAAGCGGATGCAGGGCTATTCCGCCCTGTGGCTTCCCGGCACCGATCACGCCGGTATCGCCACCCAGATCAAGGTGGAGGAGCGACTGCGGGAGGAGGAGCACCTGACCCGCTATGATCTGGGTCGTGAAAAGTTCCTGGAGCGTGTCTGGGCCTGGAAGGAGAAGTACGGCAACCGTATCGTGGAGCAGCAGAAGAAGATGGGTGCCTCCTGTGACTGGTCCCGCTCCCGGTTCACCATGGACGAGGGCTGCTCTCAGGCGGTGCGTGAGGCCTTCTGCGAGCTATATGACAAGGGTCTCATCTACAAGGGCAGCCGCATCATCAACTGGTGCCCCCACTGCCTGACGGCGCTGTCCGACGCCGAGGTGGAGTATACCGACAAGCCCGGCCACCTGTGGCATATCCGCTACCCGTTGGCCGACGGCAGCGGCGATATCGTGGTGGCCACCACCCGGCCTGAGACCATGATGGGCGACACCGGTGTGGCGGTAAACCCGGAGGACGAGCACTTCAAGCACCTCATCGGCAAGACCTGCATCCTGCCCATCATGAACCGTGAGATCCCCATTGTGGGTGATGATTACTGCGAGATCGGCTTCGGCACCGGCGCCGTGAAGATGACCCCTGCCCACGATCCCAACGACTTCGAGGTGGGCCTGCGCCACAATCTGGAGGTGATCCGTGTCATCAACGACGACGGCACCATCAACGAAAACGGCGGCAAGTACAACGGCATGGACCGCTACGAGTGCCGCAAAGCCATCGTTAAGGATCTGGAGGAGCAGGGCTATCTGGTCAAGACCGAGCCCTATTCCCACAACGTCGGCACCTGCTACCGCTGCCACAACGACGTGGAACCTTTGATCTCCGCCCAGTGGTTCGTGAAGATGGAGCCTCTGGCCAAGGAGGCCATCCGTGTGGTGAAGGACGGCACCATCAAGTTTGTGCCGGAGCGCTTTACCAAAACCTATACCAACTGGATGGAGAACGTCCATGACTGGTGCATCTCCCGTCAGCTGTGGTGGGGCCACCAGATCCCCGCATGGTACTGCGACGAGTGCGGGCACATCAACGTCAGTCGTCAGGATCCCACCTCCTGCGAAAAGTGCGGCTGCACCCACCTGACCCGTGAGGAGGACGTGCTGGATACATGGTTCAGCTCCGCCCTGTGGCCCTTCTCCACGCTGGGCTGGCCCAACAAGGACTCCGAGGACCTGAGGTACTGGTACCCCACCTCCGTGCTGGTCACCGGCTACGATATCATCTTCTTCTGGGTGGCCCGTATGATCTTCTCCGGCATGGAGCAGATGAAGCAGGAGCCCTTCAAGACGGTGTTCATCCACGGTCTGGTCCGGGATGACAAGGGCCGCAAGATGTCCAAGTCTCTCGGCAACGGCATTGACCCGCTGGAGATGGCGGACAAGTTCGGTGCCGATGCCCTGCGCTTCAACCTCATCACCGGCAATAGCCCCGGCAACGATATGCGCTTCTTTGTGGAGAAGTGTGAGGCCATGCGGAACTTTGCCAATAAGATCTGGAATGCCTCCCGCTATGTGATGATGAACCTCACCATCGACCATGTACAGCTACCGGAGCAGCTGGAGCTGGAGGACAAGTGGGTCCTCAGCAAGCTGAATACTCTCATCCGGGAGGTCACGGATAATATGGAGGCCTATGAACTGGGCGTGGCCTCCGCCAAGATCTACGACTTCATTTGGGACACCTACTGCGACTGGTACATCGAGCTTACCAAGGCCCGGCTGTACGGCGAGGACGAGGAGGCCAAGCTGGCGGCTCAGAACGTGCTGTGCTATGTGCTGCTGCGGGTGCTGGAGCTGCTGCATCCCTTCATGCCCTTCATCACCGAGGAGATCTGGCAGGCGTTGCCTCACGAGGGCGATTTCCTGATCCGGGCCCAGTGGCCGGAGTATCAGGAGCGCTTCGCCTTTACTCAGGAGGAGAACGCCATGGAGGCGGTGAAGGACGCCATTTCCGCCGTCCGGGCCCGGCGCTCCGAGATGAACGTGCCGCCCTCCCGGAAGGCCAAGATCCTCATCGTTACTCAGACCCCGGATATCTATGCTGGCGGACGTGACTTCATCATGCGGCTGGCCTACGCCAGCGAGGTGGAGGTTCAGGCGCAGTCTCCGGAGGATCTGAAGGGTATGGTCACCGTGGCCACCCACAACGCCACCCTCTATCTGCCTCTGGCGGAGTTGGTGGACATCCGGCAGGAGTTGGAGCGCATCGCCAAGGAGAAAACCAAGGCAGAGGAGAATCTGGCCCGCATCGAGAAGAAGCTGCAAAACGAGAGCTTCGTGTCCAAGGCCCCGGAGGCCGTGGTCAATGCCGAGCGGGAGAAGGCTGACAAGGCCCGTGCGCTGATCGCCAAGCTGGAGGAGTCCGCGGCGGCCATGCGTGGCTAATTTTTCCAAGCCCCCGTTTTTGACAGAAAATAACCGCTTCATCATGTATAATCACCGCAGATCGAAGGATCTGCGGTGATTTTATTTTTTGCACGAAGGAGCGATCCCAATGGAAGTTTCTGTAAAATGCGAGGCCCGCCATATCTGCATCCGCCTCTCAGGTGAGCTGGACCACCACAGCGCTAAGGGGCTCCTGCGGCGGCTGGATCAGGAGATTGAGAAGGCCCTGCCTACACAGCTGACGCTGGATCTCTCCGGCGTGACCTTTATGGACAGCTCCGGCATCGCCCTGCTGATCCGGGCCCGGCAGCGGATGCAGGAGCTGGGCGGCACGGCAGATGTCTGCGGTGCCGCAGCACAGGCCCGCCGAGTGCTGGATGCGGCGGGGCTCCAACGTTATCTGACCATACGATGAGAGGGGAGTACATATGAAGCGGAGAGCGGAGAACTATGTGACCTTGGAATTTTTGAGCCGCAGCAGCAACGAGGGCTTTGCCCGTCTGGCCGCAGCGGCCTTTGCCGCCCAGCTGGATCCTACGCTGGACGAGCTGGGAGACATCAAAACCGCCGTCAGCGAGGCAGTGACTAACGCCATCGTCCACGCCTATCCAAATCAGCTGGGGAAGATCGTCATGAAGCTGCGGCTGCTGGAAAATCAGACGCTGGAGTTGGTAATTCGTGACTGGGGCTGCGGCATGGAGGACGTGGAGCAGGCCCGGCAGCCGCTGTTCACCACCGGCGGCGAGGAGCGCAGCGGTATGGGCTTCACCATCATGGAGAGCTTTATGAATCAACTGGCGGTAAAGTCTGCCCCCGGCAAGGGAACCACCGTCACCATGCGTAAGCGTATCGCCTCCCGTGTCCCGGCGAAGCGATGAGCGAGCTGCTGACGCTGTTGGATCGGGCGCAGAATGGCGACAATGACGCCTGTCAGCAGGTGTTGACGGAAAATGTGGGGCTTATCTGGAGCATCGTCAAGCGATACAGCGGCTGCGGCGTGGATACAGACGACCTCTACCAGCTGGGATGTATTGGTTTTATCAAGGCTGTAAAGGGATTTGACCTCACATATGGAACGCAGTTTTCCACCTACGCCGTCCCCAAAATTGCCGGTGAGATCCGCCGTTTTCTCCGGGATGACGGCTCCGTCAAGGTGGGCCGCAGCCTCCGGGAAAAGGGCCAGACCCTGTTTTATACACGTGAACGATTGCGCCATACACTGGGGAGGGAACCGCAGCTGTCAGAATTGGCGCAGGAGACGGGAATGACTGTGGAGGAGGTCGCCGCCGTAGAGTTGGCCAACGGGCCGCTGGAATCCCTCCAGCAGGAGACCATCGACGGCCTGACGCTGGAATCCACCTTGGGGACAGACAGCCCGGAGGAGGGGATGGTAGAAAAAATAGCGCTGCGGGAAGCCATCGACAGCCTGCCGGAGCGGGAAAGGATCACCATACTTCTGCGTTTTTTTCGGGGAATGACACAGGAGCAAACTGCCCGTATCCTGAAGGTATCTCAGGTACAGGTGTCCCGCTTGGAGCGCAAGGGTCTGGCAAAGCTCCGGGAAATTTTAGAAGCGTGACGGGATTTAGAAGTATTTGGGAAGTATTTAACGATATCGCTGCCGGAGTATCAAAGATATCACGCAAGCTTCAAGTTTCTAATCCGCAATAGGTTCTTATAGACTCAATCAACCCCTCCGGCTAAGAGGGAGGGGTTGATTGAGCCGTACGACATGATGACTTACTTGGCAAACATTTGTTCGTCGGCTATGATACGCAAAACGGCATCTCGGCTCCAGCGGGGGAGCCTTTTCTTCGGCAAACAAGATTGAACAAAATAAAAATTTTGTTCAATTAGTAGGAGGGGAAAACAAGCTTTTCCCCGTTTTGCGGCATCTGCGCTCGTGTTGGCTCCGGATAACCTCGGGTCACTTCTGACAATCGCATCACTCCGGACAAATTGTCGCACTCCTCATGGAATGCGTGGATTGAGTGGATTGAAATACGGTCATCCCTCTCGTCATCGCTATGCTGATCCGATGGAACCGCAAAAGTCTCCGCACATAGATGCGGAGACTTTTGCGGTTCAGTGATTCTTCTGATAGATGGCCCACAGGCCGTTCATCAGAAGATATTTGTCATAATACACCTTGTTGCGGCAATACCGTACGATCACCGGCGCATTACTGCCGGTGGCCACAATGGTGGGCTGCTCACCCGGCAACATCTCCCTGATGCGGTCGATAATGCCGTCCAGCATTCCCGCCGTGCCGTAGACGATGCCGGAGCGCATACAGTCCTCTGTATTTTTCCCAATCAACTGTTTGGGATGCTGCAAGGAGATATCCGGCAGTTGGGCCGTGTGGTCGGACAGCGCATCCAGACTCAGCCGCACGCCGGGAAACATCAGGCCGCCCTCATAGCTGCGCTTGGCGGAGATATAGGAGATGGTGGTGGCCGTCCCCATGTCGATCATAATGATGGGCGGAGCGTACTTCTCCAGCGCCGCTACGGCGTTGGCCACCAGATCGGCTCCCAGCTGATTGTGAACCTCCATGCGGATATTCAGTCCTGTCTTGACACCGGGGCCCACCACCATGGGTGGCTCGCCCAGCAGCCGGGTCAGGGCTTTGGTCATCATAAAGTTGATAGGCGGCACCACGCTGGAAAAGATGGCACCGGTGACGTCCTTCAGATCATAGCGGTACAGTGCAAACAGATTCATCAGGTCGATGCTGATCTGATCCGCCGTTTTGCGGCTGTCGGTGTCGATGGAGGAGAGAAACAGGAGCTTCCCCGCCTTGTCAAACAGCCCCACAGATATGTTGGAATTTCCAATGTCGATCGCCAGCAGCATGGCAAGTCTCCTCCCTGTTCATCATCGTTTTTTCTATTGTAGCACGCACGAGCCGACTTGGCAACGGTCGGCGGCGATTTTACAAAACTCGCCAGCCGGAGCCCCACGACTTGACGAGACATAGAAAAATGTGTTATATTTCTATAAGTATCACGCAGCAAGGAGGCAGACATGAGCGAATTCAGCTTGAAACAGATCCAGGTATTCGTGGCCGTGGCGGAATTGGGGAGCTTTACACAGGCAGCGCAGGCCCTGTTCCTCAGCCAGTCCACCGTCAGCGCACATCTGGCGGCACTGGAGACGGCTCTGTCCACCCGCCTGCTGGATCGTGACGCACGCCGCCAGGTGCGGCTGACACCGGAGGGCGAGCGGGTCTATCCGGCAGCCAAAAAAATCTTGGCGGACTGCGCTGCATTGGAGGAGGTCCTCCAGAATCAGGATGGCGCAGGCCTTCCCCTGCTGCTGGGAGCCTCCACGGTACCGGCGCAGTATCTGCTGCCGGAGCTGCTGGCTCAGTATATGAAGCAGATTACGGGCGTTCGCTACCATCTGCGCCGGGGCGACTCGGCCCAGATCCACAAGCTGCTCCACAGCGGCTCCGTGCGGTTGGGCTTCGTGGGAGCTATGCTGGAGCCGGATTCCATGACCTACTTCCCCATGCTGGAGGATCATCTGGTGATGTGTACCGCCAACAATCCTCACTATCAGGCTTTGAAGAAGCAGAATGTCTATGGCCGTGATTTGCTGCGGGAGCCGACGGTAGCCCGTGAAGAGGGCTCCGGCACGGACCGCACCGTGCAGTCCTATATGCGGAATATGGGCCTTGCCGATCAGGACCTGCACATCGTGGCCAGAGTGGATGACCCGGAGGCCATCAAGCGTATGACCGCCCAAGGCGTAGGCGTCTCGGTGCTATCAGCCCTTTCTGTGGCGTCTGAGGTAGATGACGGCCGCCTGCTGACCTTCCCCATGGACCCGCAGGGGCTGCACCGCAGTATCTATCTGGTCTACCCCAGAGAGACGATCCTCTCCCAGTCGGAGCAGGCCTTTGTCCGCTTCTGCCGCCAGATGGCCATTCGCCGGAATCTCTGATCCATTCAAAAGTCGAAAAAGAGCTGTTATCGAATAATTCGATAACAGCTCTTTTCTATAGGAACCATTTGTTGGACAAAAATTGTATTCTATCGTATGATATATGAACAAAATGTTAAAAGAGAGAGGAGTTTTGTAATGAAAAAAGAGAATTGGCTGGTCATCATTGCCGGCGTTCTGGTGGGCGTGGCGGCTCTGGTGCTGACCAAGCTGGGCAACCCCGCTAACATGGGCTTTTGCATCGCCTGCTTCGAGCGTGATATCGCCGGTGCCGTGGGCCTGCACAGCGCCGCTAAGGTGCAGTATGTCCGCCCGGAGATCATCGGGCTGGTACTGGGTGCCTTCATCATGGCTCTGGCCGGTAAGGAGTTCCGTCCGCAGGCCGGTTCCTCCCCTGCCACCCGGTTCGTGCTGGGTGCCTTCGTTATGATTGGCGCACTGGTGTTTCTCGGCTGCCCCCTGCGGATGGTTCTGCGTATGGGTGGCGGCGACCTGAATGCTCTGGTTGGTCTGGCCGGCTTCGTCATCGGCATTGTCATCGGTATCCTGTTCCTCAAGCGTGGCTTCAGCCTCAAGCGCTCCTATCCCGCCAAGCTGGTGGAGGGCACCACCCTTCCCGTGGTGATGTTTGTGCTGCTGGTGCTGGTGCTGGCAGTCCCCGCCATCTTCCACGCCAGCGAGGCAGGCCCCGGCTCCATGCACGCCCCCGCCATCGTCGCCCTGCTCATCGCTTTGGTGGTGGGCGCTCTGGCCCAGAAGTCCCGCCTGTGCATGGTGGGCGGCATCCGTGATTCCATTCTGGTGAAGGACAATCACCTGCTGTATGGCTTCATCGCCATCTTCCTCACCGTTCTCATCGGCAATCTGGTTCAGGGCAGCTTCAAGCTGGGCTTTGACCTGCAGCCCATCGCCCATAGCAGCCACCTGTGGAACCTGCTGGGCATGGTTCTGGTGGGCTGGGGCAGCGTGCTGCTGGGTGGCTGCCCCCTGCGTCAGCTGATTCTGGCCGGCTCCGGCAACGGCGACAGTGCCGTCACCGTGTTCGGTATGATCGTGGGTGCTGCCTTCGCCCATAACTTCGCTCTGGCCGGCAATCCCGACAGCGCCAATGATGCCGGTGAGCTGGTGGTAGGCGGCATCGCCAACGCCGGCAAGGTGGCCGTGGCCATCGGCTTTGTGGTGTTGCTGGCCATCTCCCTGCTGAATTCCCGGAAGGAGGCGACTAAGGCATGATCGACGCCCGTGGACAGCTCTGCCCCATGCCGGTGATTATGGTACAGAAGGCCGCCAAGGAGAACCCCGCCGAGATTCAGGTCCTGGTGGACGATCCCTGCGCCGTGGACAACATCACCCGCTTCGCCGGAAACAACGGCTACCAGATCACCTCCGCCCCGCAGGGCGAGGACTATCTGCTGATTCTCCGCAAATAAGGATACCATAACGAAGCGAGGCAAGGCCATCGGCCTTGCCTCGCTTCGTTATGGATGCGTCCCCTCACAGAATGATGCAGATCAGACCGCCGCTTCCCTCGTTGAGGATGCGTTCCAGCGCCTCCCGCAGCTTTTTCTGAGAATCCTCCGGCATCCGCTTTAGCTTCGCCTGCAAATCCTCCCCCACAATCTCGTGGAAGCTGCGGCCAAAGATGTTGGACTCCCACAGCTTCCCCGGCTCCCCCTCGAACTCCTGTAGGAGATAGTTTACCATGTCCTGCGACTGCTTCTCGTTCCCCACAATGGGAGACACCGTGGTGCTCACATCCGCCCGCAGCATATGGATAGACGGAGCACTGGCCTTCATCCGCACGCCGTACCGTCCTCCCTGCCGCACGATCTCCGGGTCCTCCAGCTCCAACTCCTCCACCGACGGCATCACCACGCCATAGCCGGTAGATCGGGCGCTGGCCACCGCCTGCGCCACCCGGTCATACTCCTTCCGAAGGCCCGCCAACGTCACCAGCTGCTCCATCAGATCGCCGTCGTCGGTGATGCTCAGCCCCGTCTGCTGGTTCACCGTATCGTAGAACAGGCTTCGGGGCAGCTGCACCTCCACCTGCCCCACGCCGGTCCCCAGATCCATCTGCCGCAGCATCACGGATCGGATCTGCTCCGACTGCTCCAGCGCCGCCATGCAGCCCTCCAGTTGCCGGACGTGCTCCAATCGTTTGGCCTCCTGCCCCACCGCATGATAAAGGCCCGCTGGGATGGGATGCTCCGGCGGCAGAGCCTCCACCCATTCCGGGAAAAACAGCTGCAATTCCTGCACCGGGAACTCATACAGTAGACTCCGCAAAATCTCCTGCAGGTCCCCTTCTCCCAGCTCCAGACAGTTCACCGCAAGACACCGCACACTGTATTTCTGCTGCAATTCCTCCGCCAGCGGACGGGCTTCCTCCGGATGCAGGGAGTTCACCAGCACCACAAAGGGCTTCCCCAGCTCCTGCAGTTCCCGGATGACCCGCTCCTCCGCCTCCAGATAGTCGCTGCGGGGAATGTCCGTGACGCTGCCGTCGGTGGTGACCACGATGCCCACGGTGGAGTGGTCGCAGATGACCTTCCGGGTCCCCAGCTCCGCCGCCTCCGTCATGGGGATCTCATGGTCATACCACGGGGTCATGACCATCCGGGGTGCCAGATCCTCGAACTGCCCCACGGCACCGGGAACCATGTACCCCACGCAGTCGATGAGCCGCACGGAGAAGGAGGTGCCGTCCGGCAGACGCACCTCTGCGGCCTCCTCCGGTACGAACTTTGGCTCGGCGGTCATAATGGTGCGGCCGGAGCCGCTCTGGGGCAACTCGTCTCTGGCCCGCTCCCGTCGGTAGTCGTTTTCAATATTGGGCAGCACCTGCGTCTCCATAAACCGTTTGATGAAGGTGGATTTTCCTGTGCGGACCGGCCCCACCACGCCGATATAGATGCTGTTGCCGGTGCGGGATGCCATATCCTGATACATGGATGTGGAACGATTCATATGCTTCTCCTCCGAATCCTATCAGCTTTTGCTCCCAGCATATGCGGCGGGACGGCCCATTAGAAGGGATATGGTTTAAGAAGATGTAAATTTTTCTGTCTTTTATCCAACAAAATGTTGATTATTCAGGGACGAATATGGTAGAATAAAGTTAATTTATTCTACAGCATACGGAGGTGTTGACTATGCATGGCATGACCATTGACAGACGGGTAAAAAAGACCAAGAAGCAGCTGCGGCTGGCGCTGATGCATCTGATGACCCAGAAGAGCGCCAAGAGCATCTCGGTCCGGGAGCTGGCGGAGCAGGCGGATATCAACCGCAGCACCTTCTATATCCACTATAAGGACGTCAACGACCTGCTGCTGCATCTGGAGGATGAGATGGCGGAGCGTCTGTCAGAGCTCTGTCGGCGGCACGATCCCAAGGACTCCATGACCGGCGGCTACCCCTTCCTGACGGACCTCTACGCCTTCATTCAGGAGAACGCTGACCTGTGCAAGGTGCTGCTGGGGGGCTACGGTGACCGGGCCTATACAGAGCGCATCTGCCGCATCCTACGGGATGACTTCATCGAGGCGTATCTGTCCCTGCTATGTCCCGGCGACCGGGAGAAGATCCACTACTTCTGCGCCTTCATCGTGCCGGGAAATCTGATGCTGGCCCTGCGCTGGCTTCAGGACGGCACCAGGGAATCCCCGGAGGAAATAGCCCGCTTCGCCGGGCAGTTCATCAACAGCGGTGTGCAGTCCTTTGCCGGAAGATGATCGAAATGAAACGGGCATCCCGTAATAACAAAAAAATGGCTCCTGACAGCTTGTCAGGAGCCATTTTTATATGTCTCTTCTTTGCCGCTTTACCGCACCAACCGCTGCCCCAGCAGCACCACCGTCACGCCCAACAGCAGGCTCAGCGCCGTATACAGCATCGCAAGGCCGGTCTTTCCGCTTTGCAGCAGACCTGCCGTCTCCACGGAAAAGGTAGAGAAGGTGGTGAAGCCGCCGCACACCCCCACCCGAAGGAACAGAAGCAGCTGCGGGTTCAGCTTGGCATACTTCCCCGCCAGCGCCCCGATCAGGCCCAGCGCAAAGGCACCTGCGATATTGATGCACAGGGTAATAGTCGGAAAGCCGCTGACCGGTTTCAGGGGCAGCAGCCCCAGCAGATAGCGGCAGATGGAGCCGGCTGCGCCGCCCAAACCAACGAATACGCAGTTCAGCAGCATAGCCTTAGCCCTTCAGGCTCTCCTCCACCGCCACGGCCACAGCCACGGTAGCACCGACCATGGGGTTGTTGCCCATGCCCAAAAAGCCCATCATTTCCACATGAGCGGGGACGGAGCTGGAACCGGCAAACTGGGCGTCGGAGTGCATCCGGCCCATGGTATCGGTCATGCCGTAGCTGGCGGGACCGGCGCCCATGTTGTCCGGGTGCAGGGTACGGCCGGTGCCGCCGCCGGAGGCCACGGAGAAGTACTTCTTCCCCTGCTCGATGCACTCCTTCTTATAGGTACCGGCCACAGGATGCTGGAACCGGGTGGGGTTGGTGGAGTTGCCGGTGATGGACACATCTACACCCTCGTGGTGCATAATGGCCACGCCCTCCCGGACATCATCGGCACCGTAGCAGCGGACGTCGGCCCGCTCACCCTCGGAGTAACGAATCTCCCGGACGATGCTCAGCTTGCCGGTATAGTAGTCAAACTGCGTCTGAACATAGGTAAAGCCGTTGATGCGGCTGATGATCTGGGCAGCGTCCTTACCGAGACCGTTGAGGATCACCCGCAGGGGCTCCTTACGGGCCTTGTTGGCGTTCTTCACGATACCGATAGCGCCCTCGGCAGCAGCGAAGGACTCGTGGCCCGCCAGAAAGGCAAAGCACTTGCTCTCATCGCTGAGGAGCATGGCCCCCAGATTGCCGTGACCCAGACCCACCTTCCGGTCCTCGGCCACGGAGCCGTCGATGCAGAAGGACTGCAGGCCCACACCGATCATCTTGGCGGCCTCGGCAGCGGTCTTGACGCCGGACTTCAGGGCGATAGCTGCGCCCACGGTATACGCCCAGCAGGCGTTTTCAAAGCAGATGGGCTGGATGCCCTTGACGATCTCATAGGGGTCGAAGCCCTCGGCCTTGCAGATCTCCCGGCACTCCTCCACGGAGCCAATGCCATACTGAGCGAGGACGCCATTGATCTTGTCGATTCTTCTTTCGTAGCTTTCAAACAGTGCCATTTTTTGTCCTCCTCTTATTCCTGCCGGGGGTCAATGTACTTGGCGGCGTTCTCGAACTGGCCGTAGTGACCCTTGGCCTTCTCCAGCGCCGCAGCGGCGTCGTCGCCCTTCTTGATGAAGTCCATCATCTTACCCAGACTGATGAACTCATAGCCCACGATCTCGTCGTCCTTGTTCAGCGCCAGCCGGGTGACATAGCCCTCGGCCATCTCCAGATAACGGGGTCCCTTGACCTTAGTAGCGAACATGGTACCCACCTGAGAGCGCAGTCCCTTCCCCAGATCCTCCAGAGAAGCGCCCACGGATAGGCCACCCTCAGAGAAGGCAGACTGAGACCGGCCATATACGATCTGCTCGAACAGCTGACGCATGGCGGTGTTGATGGCGTCGCACACCAGATCTGTGTTCAGCGCCTCCAGAATGGTCTTGCCGATGAGGATCTCGGAGGCCATGGCGGCAGAATGGGTCATACCGGAGCAGCCGATGGTCTCCACCAGCGCCTCCTCGATGATGCCATTTTTAATGTTCAGGGTCAGCTTGCAGGCACCCTGCTGAGGGGCGCACCAGCCGACACCGTGGGTAAAGCCGGAGATATCGGAGATTTCCTTGGCCTGCACCCACCTCCCCTCCTCAGGGATGGGAGCCGGGCCGTGGTAAGCACCCTTGGCCACCGGACACATATGCTGTACTTCCGCAGTATAGATCATGGTAACGATTCCTTTCTGTGCTGAATTTTTTACCATTGTGGATGGGTTTATCCTTTGGGGCTATTATAGCAAACGCCGGGAGAGATTTCAAGAAGTTCTAAGCAAATATTCCGAACATTCCGTGCATTTTTGCGCCAACGCAGGGAGTCTATCCCTCTCACAGCTTGGTCAGATGGGTCCCAGCGGCCTTGAGCATCAGTTTTTTGGTGCCAATCTTGTCAAAGGCCACTTCCACCAGCGCATCGCCGCCCATGGGCCGGACGCTGAGTACCATACCGTCTCCGAAGGCATTGTGGCGAACGCTGTCGCCGGCCCGCAGCTGCATCAGGGGCGCAGAGGGTGCTGCGGAGCGAGCCCGCACCGACGGAGCGGACGGAGCCGTTGTAGATCGGACCGGCTCCTCCCGACGGGTACGTACCTGAGACGCAGCGGCAGGACGCTGCCACTCCCCCTCCCAGTGGGACGCCGCCTGCTGGGGTTCGGGCTTCCCCAGCCACTCCATATTCTCCTCCGGGATCTCCTTGAGAAAGCGGGAGGGCATAGCGGGGCTGGTACGGCCGTACAGGGTGCGCTGCCGGGTATTGGTGAGGGTCAGCTTCTCCTTGGCACGGGTCATGGCCACGTAGCACAGTCGCCGCTCCTCCTCCATCTCCTCCTCATCCCCCATGGCCCGGTTGCCGGGGAACAGGCCGTCCTCCATGCCCACCACGAACACGCATGGAAACTCCAGCCCCTTGGCGCTGTGCATGGTCATGAGGGTGACGCAGTTGTCGGAGTCCGCCTGACTGTCCAGATCCGTATATAGAGCCACCTCGTCCAAAAAGCCCGCCAGAGTGGGGTTCTCCGGCTCGTTCTCCAGAAAGCCCATGATGCTGGAGGCCAACTCCTGTACGTTCTCCAGCCGGCCCCGGCTCTCCATATCGTCCTTTTCCTGCAGCATCCGCACATAGCCGGTGCGGTCACACACATATTCGTAGAACTCCACCAGCCCCAGATCGGCCACATGGCGGCGCATTTCCTCCATCATATCTGTAAATGTAAGAAGCTTTACAGCGCTTGATTTCAGTTCTGGATAGTCGGATGCGTGGCAGAGGATCTCATAGAGGGGCCTCCCCTCCTCCGTAGCGATCACCTGCGCCTTATCCACCGTGGCGGTGCCGATCTTGCGGGAGGGTACGTTGATGATGCGCCGCAGCCGCAGATCATCGGTGGGGTTGTTGATAACGCACAGATAGGCCAGCATATCCTTGACCTCGGCCCGGTCGAAGAACTTCATGCCGCCGATGATCTTATAGGGTACGCCGTTGCGCTTAAAGGCATACTCCATGGCGTTGGACTGGGCGTTGGTTCGGTAGAGCACGGCGTGTTCCTTCCAGTTGACGCCCCGACGGTAGTTCATCATGATCTGCCCCACTACATAGTTGGCCTCGTCGGACTCATTGAAGCAGGTCTTGACGGTGATGATCTCCCCTTTTCCGTTCTCCGTCCACAGAGTCTTGCCCTTGCGGCCGGTGTTGTGGCGGATGACGGCGTTGGCCCCGTCCAGAATGTTCTGTGTAGAGCGGTAATTCTGCTCCAGACGGATGGTACGGGCGCCGGTATACTGCTTTTCAAAATTCAGGATGTTCTCGATGTTGGCCCCCCGGAAGCGGTAGATGCTCTGATCGTCGTCGCCTACCACGCAGATGTTGCGGTGTCCCCCTGCCAGCAGACTGGCCAGCAGATACTGCAAATGGTTGGTGTCCTGATACTCGTCGATGAGGACGTAGCGGAACTTGCGCTGGTAGTAGGCCAGCGTCTCCCTGTCCGTCCGCAGCAGATCCACCGTGTGAAGGATGATATCGTCGAAGTCCAGCGCATTGGCGTCCCGTAGCTTCTGATTGTAAAGCGCGTATACTTTACCGATGCGCTTACGCCGCCAATCCTGAGATTTTTCTGCCTGAGCGGCAAACTCATCCGGCAGGATCATATCATCCTTGGAGCGGGAGATGATGGTCTGGATCTCCCGGACGGGAAAGGTCTTTTCATCCAACTCCAATTCCTTGAGAATGTCCTTCAGGAGCCGTTTGGTGTCATCGGTATCGTAGATGGTAAAGCTGCGGTCAAAGCCCAGCTTGTCGATGTCCCTCCGCAGAATCCGCACGCAGGCGGAGTGAAAGGTGGCGGCCCACACATCACGGGACTCCTCCCCCAGCATCCGCTCCAGACGATCCTTCAGCTCGTTGGCGGCCTTGTTGGTGAAGGTAATGGCCAGCACCTCCCACGGGCGGGCAGGCTCCACGGCACACAGATAGTCCGCCAGAGGCTTCTGCTCCGGATCCGGGTGCCGGACATACTGCTCCAGAAACTCCACCTCATCGTCGGAGATGGGCATGGGGATCTCCTCCGTGTCGCTGCCCCGGCCATAGCGCAGAAGGTTGGCCACCCGGTTGATAAGCACCGTGGTCTTGCCGCTGCCGGCTCCGGCCAGCAGAAGAAGCGGCCCCTCCGTGGAGAGCACCGCCTCCCGCTGCTTGTCGTTGAGATGCTGATAGTTCAGGGCGATGGCCTGCCGCCTTGCCCGAATAAAACGCTGCTGCAATTCATTCATGTACTTTTATCCCCTGCTTGTTGTTTTCCCCTATTTTAATACAAAATCCGGGGCCGGTCAACCTCTCTGCAGAAATATAGAAATTTTGTTCTATTTTCTATTGACAGAAACGGATGTTCGACTTATAATGAGGGTCGAACAAAAGTTTCACAGGAGGTATGTACTATGACAACCTTTGGATTTATTATGATGGTGGTGGGCGTGGCTTTCTTCTCCGGCAGCGCCATTCATGTCATCGACCGGCTGGATCGCCCCCAGCAGCGCCGCCGCACGGTGTAACGGCATGGAACTGCTGGATAAGCTGGCCATCCTGACGGACGCCGCCAAATACGATGCAGCCTGCACCTCCAGCGGCGTCAGGCGCAGCGCCCGGCCGGGGATGATCGGCAACACCACCTCCTCTATCGCCGGCTGCTGCCACAGCTTCTCCGCCGACGGGCGATGCATCACCCTGCTGAAGGTGTTGATGACCAACAGCTGCGTGTTCGACTGCAAGTACTGCGTCAACCGGCGCAGCAACGATACCCGCCGGGCGGCCTTCACGCCACGGGAGCTGGCGGAGCTGACCATCGGCTTTTACCGCCGCAACTATATCGAGGGGCTGTTCCTCTCCTCCGGCGTGCTGCGAAGCCCGGATTATACCACCGAACGGATGATCGAGTGCCTGCGGATCCTGCGAGAGGAGTATCGCTTCAACGGGTATATCCATGCCAAAGCCATCCCCGGCACATCGCCGGAGCTGGTGCAGCGGCTGGGGCTGCTGGCAGACCGGCTCAGCGTTAACATCGAGCTGCCCTCTCAGAAGGGCTTACAAACGCTGGCTCCGGATAAAAGCAAACAGGCCATTCTGCGGCCCATGGCACAGATTCGGGACCAGGCCAGAGAGAGCAAGGCAGAGCTGGTGAAGTCCCGCCACGCCCCGGTGTTTGCCCCGGCCGGACAGAGCACTCAACTCATTGTGGGCGCCACGGCGGACAATGATCGCCATATCCTGCACCTGACCCAGTCTTTGTACGAGAAGTACCGTCTCAAACGAGTGTTCTATTCCGCCTATGTGCCGGTAGTCGAGAACAGTCTGCTGCCCTCCAAGGATACGAAGCCCCCTCTGCTGCGGGAGCACCGCCTGTATCAGGCGGACTGGCTGCTGCGGTTTTACGGCTTCCGGGCCGAGGAGCTGTTGGACGAGCAGCACCCGGACTTCAATCCGCTGGTGGATCCCAAGTGCCACTGGGCCATCGGACATCTGGAACAGTTTCCGCTGGAGATCATGAACGCCGAATACGAGACGCTGCTACGGGTGCCGGGCATCGGTCCGATAAGCGCACGGCGTATCGTCTCGGCCCGCCGCCATAGTACGCTGCGGTTCGAGGACCTGAAAAAATTGGGGGTGGTGCTGAAGAGGGCGCAGTTCTTTATCACCTGCGGCGGCCGGATGCGGCAGGGCCTGCAATTTACCGCCCAGACCCTTCAGCGGCAATTAGAGGCGATGGAGCGAGGGCAGCTGCCGCCGGAAGAGTGCCGACAGCTGTCACTGTTTGACTCGGCGGGGTGATACGATGACATGGCAGGATGTGGTCTTTCAATACGATGGCAGCTTCGACGGATTCCTTTGCTGCGTGTTTGAAAGCTATGTACACAAAGAATTCCCCATCGCCTTTTACAGCGATGAGGAGTGTTTTTCCCTGTATTCCGTCCGCAGCATCCTGACGGTGCCGGAGCATGCCCGACGGGTGTACCGGGGCATCTTCAAGCGCTCCAAGCGTGCCGCAGAGCTGCTGCGCCGTGCCTTTCTCACCTGTATGGAGGATAAAGAGTTGCACCTTTACACCTTTGTCCGCAAGCTGATGGACGAAGGACCGGATTTCCTGAGAAACCAGTCGGATGCGGCCTACTACCCCGTGGCCAAGGCTCTGCGGCACATGAGCGGCGAGTTAGAGAAGCTGCGTGGCTTCATCCGTTTTTCCGAGTACAGTGGCGTGCTGGGAGCGGAGATCGAGCCAAAAAATCGAGTCCTCCCCCTGCTGCGAAACCACTTCTGCGATCGCTATGCCAACGAAGCCTTTTTTATCTACGACAGTACACACAAGGACCTACTGCTATACAGCAGCGGCCGATCCCGAATGATGCGGGTAGACAGCCTGCAGTTGGCCCTGCCCGGTGAGGAGGAGCTTTGCTTCCGAGCCCTATGGAAGCGGTTTTATGAGACGGTGGCCATCAGGGAACGGGAGAATCCCCGCTGCCAGAACACCTTCCTGCCCAAGCGATATCGAGGGACGATGACGGAGTTTCTTCCGCTGGACTATGAAAGGCAGCAGCAAAATCTCCCCTCCTCCCATGATGTAGCAAACGGCGCAATTATCAGAATGATCGATTCAATTGAATTGCCGCCTACCACCAGTTTACCGGAACACTCTATATAGTTTCCGAACAGGTCGTGAGGAAGAGAATCTCCTTCAAATGGATAATTTACAGGATACTCGCTCTCTTTTGACGTGGGTACATATTTTGTTGAGATTCGCCCTTACCCTTTGCTGTCAGCAGACATAACAGAATATCTGGCAATTCTTAGCGTGTCAAGGATGGTGCTTATCCCCCGAAAGCAGGTCGCCGAAAACCAGGAATTTCTATTAGCCACTGTAAAGTATTACTATCTTACATCCGTTACAAAAAAGGAAGAGGGCATATGCCGGGTGGTTGTAAAACAGTAAATTCAAAAAATGGTGAAAACCTTGTGTTTTCAAGGGGCGGCGTGACTTCGGTCACGCCGTTTCCTTTTCATCAGCTCATTCAGAGGGATAAAACCCAGTCCATCGTACTTGATGTGGATGTGCTGTACCCGCTTGCCGCTGGACTTGTCCGGTGCGTCCACATAGATGGCAGACACCAGTTCACGCAGAGCGTAGCCGTCCAGTTCCTCAATGCCGACATACTTAGGGATCTTCCGGTTTTTTGTTCGGGCTTTTGATGCCTTGCAACGTCTTATAACTGGCAGGAGTTAAAACCTTGTCCGCTTTCATTTGGTTTGCAATCTGCTTTGGACCTCTGCCCTCCATGCACATGGAGAAAATACGCCGCACCACATCGGCGGCAACAGGGTCGATCTTCCAGCGTCGGGGATTGTCCGGGTCTTTCAAATAGCCGTAGGGGACATTGGTTGTCAAAGGAACGCCGCGCTCACCCTTTGCCTTATTGACAGCGCGGATTTTGCGGCTGGTATCTCGCGCATAGAACTCATTGAACCAGTTCTTGATGCCTGCAAAATCGTTGTCTGTGCTGTTGGGATCAATGGTGTCAAAATTGTCGTTGATGGCAATATGGCGGACACCATACTGCGGAAAGGTGAAGTTGGTATAAAGCCCAGTCAATGCAGAGTTACGCCCCAGTCTGGATAGGTCTTCTTGTGTCAAGTAGGGACTAAAAAAATTTTGAGAATTTACAAGCCGTTCATAGGTGGACAACCACCCATGAACGGCTTGAGTTTTCTCTATGCTCTTTTGCCGTTCTTTGTGCGACGTTTCTTATACGCCGCTTCAAACGCCTCCATCATCGGAGTGACCGGAAGCTCGTTGTCAGGCTTGGACAGATACTCGAACCGGATGCCGTTCTCCCGGAACTTTCGCTCAAACCTCATGAAAGAGGAAGTGTCCCGGCTGATTCGCGAGGTGTCGCGGGTGAGGATCGTACCGATGTCCTGACGCTTTGCTTCGTTCAGCAGGAAGTTCATGATACCTTCCGTATGGACGCCGGAGATGCCGTCTGCCGCCACAGCAGCAGCCACCTCATAGCC